>Ga0209128_1001432_pt1 | contig 16311 bp, 11 predicted proteins | sample ETNvirnome_6_100_FD_184072 | JGI IMG/M metagenome (GOLD analysis project Ga0209128, IMG submission 184072) | Marine viral communities from the Pacific Ocean - ETNP_6_100 (SPAdes) (version 2) | ecosystem: Environmental > Aquatic > Marine > Oceanic | place: Pacific Ocean | collected 2013-06-19 | reverse complement strand
GATAGGTGGCCTACTCCCTTTGCTGCCACACACGTTGAAAGTGTGCGGTCCTGTCAGGTTACCTTGCGCCCAGTACCTAGGACTATTAACTCAGTCAGATATTATGGGGATGCTCAAATCCACCAAGATTAACATTGACTACGACACCAACCTCCTATTGGACTGTGCTGCTAACAAGGTGTTTACTTTGAGCAACCAGCCAAACCCGCTATTCCCATCGTTCTCAAACGACACGGAACTGGCAAGTTTAATAGAAAATTTTGTAGACAACGAGAAGGCAAGGCGTAACATATGCAAGAAGGCATATAAGCACGTCATTAATGACCACACATATTTCCATCGAGTGATTGAGATAGCAGAGAAACTAGGAGAGGAAACATGGGTAGACATAGCCAACCAAACCTATCAAAGAATGAGGGGTTAGTCCCTTGTGGGTTTTTAATCAATTCCTTGGGAACCTCACAGGAGGGTTTCTTTTTAACGCACGAATTAAATTCGCTTCTAAAGACTTATCCCAACATGGACATATCGGTTTTCTATGAAACATTTGATAGGATTCCGACAATGCCATACTTTCCGATGTACCCCATGGTAAACCTTTGGGGTTATGAAGGTATGGTAATCGCTACGGATGTTGACGGTATATACCGCACCTTCGACATACCATCCATTAAGAAAAGATTTCTATATGTCACAGATTTAGAATGGACGTACAACGCTCAGCTTTATAGCTATTACAACAACGCATACAACAACGAACAGGTAGAACTGATAGCTCGCTCACTAGAGCACGCTGCTATCCTAGAATCCTGTTGGAAGGCACCTACTTATGTCATCGAAGACTTCAAAGCAGAAGAAATCCACAGTTTGGTTATCCAAGAAAGCGTCAGCTTACGATACGCTTAAGCCAGACGACAAAACCACTTTTATTCAGTCTGCCTATCACGAGCACAGTATGAGCTATGCCAGGATTGGTAAGATGTGCGGTAAGCACGCGAACACGATTAGGCGAGACGCTAAAAAACTAGGCGTCCCAGGCAGGGACAAGGCTCAGGCTCAGTCTCTAGCCCTTAAAACTGGTGTACACAAACACCCCACTAAGGGGACTAAAAGGCCAGAAGATGTCAAGATTAAGATAAGTGAAAGCGTCTCCGATGATTGGGATAGCATGTCTGAGGTGGAGCGCGAAGCAAAGAGACAGGCCGGACGAGAACGATGGGCTAAAATGTCTGAGGTTGACAAGGCTGAGTTCCAGCAGAAAGCCGGGGATGCCATTCGTAAGGCGGCTAAGCAAGGCTCTAAGCTAGAGAGGTTCTTGTATGGTGAGCTTATGCAAAATGGGTATCAAGTTACCTTCCATCAGACCAGATTTATTAAGAATGAAAACTTGCATTTGGACCTGTTCCTACCTATACTTAAGGTAGCCATTGAAGTAGATGGTCCTAGTCATTTCCTACCCATCTGGGGCGAGGAAGCACTAGAAAAGAACCAGAGAGCAGACGCAGATAAGGATGGTTTACTGCTTGGCTCTGGATACTGTGTTATTAGAGTTCAACAAAGGAAATCTCTGTCGGAAAAATACAAACGAGACTTGTTAAAGAAATTACTCAAGACTCTGGAAGGTATTAGTAAGAAGTTTCCAAAGCGAAGCGACAGACACATCACCATAGGAGCCAAAAATGGCGCGAAAAAGTAGAGAAGAACTAGCTCAAGAACTAGTCGAAAAGCACGATTGGAAAGCAGAAGATACAGAAGATAAGACATGGAGCACACTTAACGAGGCTATCAAGTTTGCAAGGGCCGAAGCTGTGGGCGAGGTAGACGACGACGAAGACTTGACCTTTGACGAGCCTGTGGCAGATGAAGGGGAGGCAGCAGAGGTTGTCCCATGCCATACGGACCCAGAGTGGACCAAGTATGCCTTAGGTCTCCTGATTAAAAGGGAGAAGGTTGAGAAGGATGGGCAGATTGCCCCTCGTACTGTTGGGCTTCGTAGGCTAGTGGCTTTGCTGATTGGTCCCATCGTGGATACAGACGTTAAGGTTGTCCAGTGCCCCTCTCCTGATAACGACCAGCGGGCAACCGTTGAGGTTCGGGTTACGGCCTGCAATGGTGTGAGGGATGTGTCAAGTAGCGATGCTGCTGACGTGGTGTGGAGCAATACCCCATCACCGTTTTGCAAGCACCCTGTTGCATCTGCCTCAACCAAGGCTGAAGGGCGAGCCCTTAAGAGATTGCTAGGGCTTAACTGCTACACGGCAGAAGAAATGGATACTACTGACGGAGATGCTATCACGGCTGAGAGTGCTGGTGGAGCTACCGCCCATCAACTGGTATTTCTAGAGGCAACATCGCGCGATAAACTTGGATTAAATATCGTAAAATTCGTTGCAAAATACCACCCAGACTGTACTAATATTAATAGCCTAAAGCATGGTGAAATGCTTGCCCTTTTCGAGATTCTGAATTCATATCAGGGGACCGAAGTTCCAGAGGAACTAAGGGGTTATGACGATGGCTGGCGACACGCACTTGGAGTAAAGTAAATGAAGATTACGTATCAGGTTACAGAGAGAACAACGGTCGAGTTTGAATGTACAGACCAAGAAGACTACCTGAAAAAGCGCCACATGATTGAAGAGGTCATGTTGGAAGACACTTGTGGTAAATGTCATAAGAAGAATATTGTGGCTCAGGTCAGAACCAAAGATAAATACACCTATAATGAATTAAGGTGTAAGGATTGTGGTCATACCCTGCAATTTGGTAAAACCGATAGCGGTTTGTACCCTCGTCGAAAAGAGATGGACGGGACAAAACCCAAGCTGAAGGACGGTAAACCTGTCTGGCTGCCTAATCGTGGCTGGATTAAGTGGGACAACGACCAAGGAAAGTACGTTTAAAGCTCCGTGGGGCTCGATACGTGGACTAACTTAAAGAAAGGCGGGTGCGAGCCCGCCTTTTTTATTTGGGCTTCTTGCCAGGGCAGCAGGAGCCTTTGCGCTTTTTAGCTTTTTCCCTGGCTTTCGCTATCGCTTTGGCCCTGGCTTTAATCTTCGCCTTCTTCTCGGCGCTCAGTTTCTTCTTTCCATCTGCCAATTTCGCACTCCTCTGTGTATAAAGCTATCTTATTTAACACGTCTCTTCTCTTGTTTAGGTGGCACCAGCACAACCCGCACATATTATACTCTGGCTCAAAGTTCTCGCACGGCAAACAAATAGTATTATAGATTTCATTAATTCTTTCTTGACTGCGATACTTGTGTCCTCCAAGTACCCATCTAATTAATGCTCGTATGTATTTGAATAGTCTTTTCATTATCCCGGCTTTGCGCAGAAATTTTCATAAGTACTAAACCCTCCAGAACTAGTCTGAGATATAAAGCCTACGCCTGTTCCTGTCGATGGGAACATGGCAGCAGTCGTTATCTCGTCTATCCTTAGAACACCGTCCAACCAAACTTTAATTGTGGTTGCTGTAATTTTAACTTCTAGGTCGTGGTCGCTATTGGCTTGGCCAGACCCCATGTTGTAGGTGTAGTCATTAGATATGGCTGTATATGTATACTCTCCAGGGAAGGTGGTTGACACCGTCGCTACTCGTAACTCCCAATCTCCGAAGCCGTAGTCGTCCGTCATAACAACACCGATAAAGTCTGTTGACGATGTCATGTCTCCTCTAATTAGTATGCCGGAAGGGCCAGAACTGTTGTTGTTGATAGAGCAGGACACATGCTGACAGGTAATTCCCAGGTCAGTCCAGTAGCCGTAGTCGTCTGGGCCGCTAGGGTGCGCGGCCTTGGCCTTATTGCTGTTAATAACAGTATCGTCGTCGTCTATAGCTGTCCAACTATGGCCAGTGTCCATTGTGTGAGCTGAAAGTGCTGTGCTGTCAGAGTCGGTGAATGTATCATATATAACACAGCAAGGATAGTCCTCACAAAACTCTATCTCGCCAGTAGTAGCCATGATAATACCAGCACCGTCATACCTCATCCAAGGTCTAACAACCATTAGCCTGTCCCCGTACTACATAGAACTACCGGAACTCTCACAACACACCCTTCAGTGCTAACACCTAAGACATACTCAACGTCGTCCCCTGAAGCAATAGGGATATTGTCAACATAGCGACCGTTTATCTTTGGCATACATCCTGTTGCTGACGGGTCTCCCATCGTGACTTCAACTATGTCAGCACAGTCAGCCCAGGCTCCAGTAGGAACAGAATAAGAGAAGTCGTCGCTAAATCTTAGAACCCTGCCGTAATCATCGTAAGATAAAACATCGTCGCCTCCAGAGCCAGACCCAGAAACAACCTGGATTCGCATACCCTCGTCATCAACAGAAACATAACCATCTGAGTGGGCGTCGTAAGTTACGTACACCCTCTCGCCAGTGCCGTACTTGCGCCCCTTATTGTTTCCAAATCTGTGTGAGACATTAACGTACTTCTCACCGATTGCATCACCAGCATCATCGTACATGTTCATGCTGTCGATTATCTTTCCTGCTACTACACCCGAACCAGTGAGGCAGCCACATAGTTCCACCATAAGGTTTCTTGGTTGTGGTGGTGATACCCACACACCTCGTTCACGGTCTAGTCTAAGGTCCATAGGGGCAACGGGCCAAGTCTCTGGTTTCTTTAGGAACCCATCTAGGAAGTTGTCTTCTAGGTCGGTGGTCGCATAGTTACCACCAGATGCAGCATACTCTGTGTCTGCCGCATTTGGAACTGGCTTACCATCGGTGTCGTAACCCCACATCCTTATATTCATAGGCCCCCTAAAGGCCATGGTTCGATAGTTGGAGGCGTATGCCCAGTCGTTAGTTTCACCATTTATAATTCCTTGCGCTCTTAAGTGGAGCTTTTCACCAGCAGAAAGAGAAGTCCCTCTTCCTGCAAAAGATTGATTGTGGCCGTGCTCTCCAGAGTTTTCCTGGCGAGATGCTGGACCGCCGCCTGAAGAAGCTGGATTAGACCACGGGTTTAAATACGATGCCGTAATTACATACGGACCAGGAGCACCAGAAGTATCGCCACACTCACCAGATAAAACAGTGGGAAGACTATCTTTAGTAAACCTCGTACTTCCCGACTGGCCAACTATGTTAGCGGTGTCATACGGAACAAACACGCTGTCAAGACCCATGAAGTGCTTATTAGCATAGTCTCCTGCTATTTCCCTGTTGACATCAAATACGCTCTTACTACTTACAGGAGAGTAGTTTGTGTTAGCACCAACGGATGAAGTTAGAACGTGATGACTAGTTCCAGGGTCCTGCCCTTTCGCCCTATCCTTAGCGGCGTCACTTCTTTGTTTCTTGTTAGCTACCGACTTTAGTATTTTAGCGCCTAGGCTTAATCGTCTTTGAGCCCTCTCTCTGTGTATGTCTCTTTTTAGTTGGTTTTGCTGCCTTAGTCTGTCTGCGTTTAACTTAGTGAACCTTCCAAACTTAGGTGTGTATGTTCTCATTGTATAGTTGGTGGTAAGACCATCGCTACCGACAGATATGGAAATACCTGTGATGTTGGGGCCATACAATCCCGTCCAACTATCTCCATATGTAAAGAAACCGTAGTTAGCAGAGTATGAACCACCACCAGGAAGAGTGTCGGTAAAGCTACCAACACTATGATTTCTATTCTCAATGAGGTTTGACCCTCCTCCAAAATACCCACCAGCAACAGCACCAATTTCCGCACCTAGAGGAATAGATGGATAGCCAGGGACACTCACGGAGCCCATCTCCCCAACTACCATATTTGCAAGACCTTCACTAGCAAGTGCCTGACCAGCAGTATTCATTGCAGCAGTACCATCATACTCCCACGGAACAAGCCCGTCATTTCGTTCTATTCTTATTGGTCCAGGTCTTCCTACGTTGGTCCATGGTCCGTATGTAAGAACATTGTTTTTAATACCAAAAGAAGCAGCACTAATTACCTCTTTGTTCTCGGGGAAGTATGAAGCAAAAAGGTCTCCACCCTCCCTTTCAAACATCTTTTTAAACTTTGTCCATTTATCGTCTTCTTGGTCTGGTGTCAGCGCAGGCACCGCGACACGAGCATCTAGTAGCGCATCAAATGCTTTCTTAAGACCCTTGTCACTAGTGGTTTGGTCTGTCTTTTTTCTAATGGGAGTAGAGATAGAAATTATTGCTCGTGGTGCGGTTTTTGTGCTATGTGTGTGGTACGCCCATTCTCCCTGTTCTACCTGAGCCTTAACCCATATACTAGAACCATCGGTGATGTACGTATTAACATCAATTTCCGTTAGGTTGACTTGGGTCAGAGTGTCATATCGAGCCATAGCTTCAACCTTACCCGACTCATTTCGGAAGAATTCAATAGGCGTTCCCGATGTAGACAACCCTATAATAGCTGATTCGTCGGTCCAACCATCTTGCTGTGGTTGTTCGCTGTAAACGGGCTTAGTACTCTCTGGGTCTTCAATAGCGCAGGTATCAGGAACCCTAACCATAAAGTGAGTTCCATATAAGTTGGAATATCCCTTTAGCCATTCATATATCGCTTCGGCGTCTGCTAGCTTGTCTTCTGCTTGGGCGTCGGATTCTTCTCCTACCCACACCTTAGCAGTAGCCCCCATTACCTCAGACGAGAAAGTAGTTTTTTCCTCATCGACAGCAGCCTCGATGAACGGAGTCATTAAACCTGAATATGAATTAGTCTTGTCATATAGGTTGTTAGCACCATTGAATATCTCAGTTCCAATATCTGATGGGTCGTCTGCATCAACGTATGCCCCCTCTATGTTGAGCCAAGCGTCCATACTTCCTTCTACAGCACGAAGCTCGAACTCTCTTATAGTAACAGTAGCGGGAAGCGTCATTATGGCCATGGTAGCATTGAGTTCGGTTGTGCTAACAGTAAACTCCCACTCGTCATTGGCGTCTTTACATGGAATTATAAGGTTTTGATTAGAGGAGTGAACGCCTAGGTAAGGAAGAATCATATCGTCTTCCTCGTCACACGACGGAGTGCCGTCCCAACCTGGGTCTGTATCTTGGTTTGTTTGATAAACCCCCTCTACGTTTCCACCAATAAGGAAAGAAGCCATAGTGTCTTGACGAAGTTCTCGACCTACAGAATTACTAGTCGTACCATCTCCGTTGTCTACAAAGTCTTGAATAGCTCCGTACTGAGGTTGAGTAAGTCTAGAAACGGTTCTTAGTTTTAAGAATTTTGCTATCCCACTACCAGCGATAAACTGGTTTTTAACCATTATCATTTCCCAGTAGTAATCATACCCAGCGTCTTGACACACTTGACTAACGTACTCTAATAAAGTTGTGCTAACGCCGCTGATACGATAGTAGCTAGGAACCGTTGGAAGTTCTGATGTGTCAACAAAGTATTCAGACAGATACAAACCCAAAGCTACATTATCGTAGTTTACGACACCGTAGCTTCCTCCTGTTGTCCCTTTGCTCACTATCCTGCCGTAGGGAGAGTAGTTGTTTGTGGCACGAGGAATGGAGTTGGCGAGAACATTAAACCCTCTGTTAATATCATTAGCGGCCATGCCGTTAGTATTAGAGCCAGAGCCGCCGAAGCCACCAGCAGGAGTACCGAACTGAGCACCGTTGATAGTGGTAAGAGGGCAGCTTTCACCGAAGCTCTCCATGTAGCCATAAACATTAAAGATGTTGAATTGGCTTCCAACGCCGCCAGCGTATTCATTAACGATTAGGTGGACACCACTTAATATGTCTCGACCGTCACTTAGCTTTACTGTGTAGGTTGGGTTGCCGCTAGTGCCTCTATCTTTCTCCCAGCTTTGTACTATTCCAGAATATTCAAAGTCTCCAACTCTAAAGTATACAGGTGTGCCAATAATATTGACAGTCTCCCCAATAAATCCTGGGTCTGCGGCTGTTGTGGTTCGCTTATTAAGACCTGAGTTCCAGTAGACTTTGGGCTTCGCTGCCGGTGCTGGGCATGGGTCATCAACAAGTGTCACTGTAACATCCGACGCTTGTTCATTCCATCCAGCGGAGGCAGAGACAGACGAGACGCTAGACCCTAAGAAAAGGGTTTGCTCAAACCCTCCGTAAACCCTCTCTGGGCTACAGTCGTTTTTTACGGGCTGTCCTAGTGTGCTAAATGTTACGTTTGTATTTGCCATGTTTCCTTAAGCCTCTACGCAATTCAAGCATTGGGCACCTGTCCCAGATGCGTTCAAGTTTCCTACAGTAGCGTTCCTTATAAAAAAATCGTCAGTGACATTAAATTCTGTCGCACTGGCGAAGCCCAGGTCTAATAGGCTAGTTTTACTAGAGCCATATAAACGGGCAGAACCACCTACAGTGTGGGCTGTGGCAGTAGAAAGACCAGTAATCGTTCCTCCGATTACATCTAGGTCTTCTGTTATTGTTAGGTACTTAGAGGCAACGGCCAATTCCCCAAGGGAAACTTCTAAGCGATTTAACTTAACCTGAGTTAGGGTTCCTGCCAAGGTGACAGTGTCCCCTGAGTTGATTATGAGCTTGTCAACAATAATTGAAGCTGTGTCGGGTAGTGTTAGGGTTTGAGCCGTACTACCATTCATTTCAATCGTTGTGTCCTTAATGTTGTCCTGGTGCAGGACTTCGTCTATGTCACAGTCCCCTCCAACCAGGAGTGTCTGAGGATATAGAACCGTGCCAGCCGTGCTTAAATGAGAGAAATCATTTGTCACAGTAAAGAAGCTAGACATAGTAAACGTCCCAGTGTAAGACGCCGCTATAGTAAGATTATACACGGTTGGCCTACTAATATCAACAAAACAATCTGAATTATCTGTACTATCAAACAAAACAGCGTCATCTGACGTGGGCACACCATTAAGCGGCCAGTTAGAAGCCGTATTCCAACTGTCGTCAGCGCCCTCCCATAGGTTGTTGTAGCCTGCGTCCAATGCGGAGACCTCACCACTAGTAAGGGCTTTGTTGTACACCCTTATATCGAATAGGCGACCATCAAAGAAGCTGGTGGTCGTGGTCCCCTTCCCAATCTGTGTGATTTCTGTGTGCGCTGGTGGAGCCCCGCTTGCTGTGATGCTTTGCGAAACACCGTTGACATATATAGTGTAGCTGCTATCAGAGTTGTAGCTAACACCGTCGTAAACAATAGCGACATGCACCCAGTTACCTAGGAAAGTGGCTGAGGTACTTACATTTTTATCGTAAAGACCCTGGAAGCCAAAGTTCAAGCCATCAGAGTTAACACTGTCGTGAGTGTCGTTAAGCCATATAGTAAATGACTCACCCTGGTCGCTGGTGAGGGAGATGATAGTTGGGAACTCATTTGCTGCCGCAACACCACCTATTGCGTCTGCCTTAACCCAGAAGACAAGTGTCTGAGCACTGGTTGTGTCCCAGGCAGTAGTAGCCTGCGGGATTGTAAGGTAATCAGTACTGCCATCGAACAACAGGGAGTCGGTAGCGCCCTCAAAAAGCACCGTAGGAATATCAGAGTCAAAGGTCGGAGTTCCCTGGAATGAGGCATCAAGAAGGCCCACGTCGTCGTGAGCCACGGAGCCTGAGCCCTCAAGGAAATCCCAATGATGTTGCAACTCACCCCTGGTTTCAGAGGTTCTTAGAATTGCTCCTAGTATTGCTGGTGATACTATCATTACGCTACCGCTGTTATGTCACTCACCTCTGAACGGATTGTGATGTCCTGGTCGTCTCCGTGTGTCGCAACAATGCGTACAGACTGGATGCCGATTGGTAGTTCAAAGTGATTAGAGGTTACATCTGCATTTGTAGTTCCTCCGTTCAAGTCCTCAGTACCACCGTTTAGGTCGTAGAAGTTTGTGCCGTCTGGGCTTACCTCTATCCTAGCAGTTGCCTGGGTCGTAGGTGCTGTTGCTCCGTTAGTAATCTTTAAAAATAAAGAAGCTCCGAAGCCGGTGGCGACACTTGCGCTAGAAGTAGTCGTTGGCCCGCCACCAGCAGAGAGTGTCACACTGTTTTGAATGACTGTTGTGCTTTTAGTTGCTGCCATGGATTATATCCCATTTTCTAGGTAGTCGAAAGTTTAGTTTCACATTTAATAGTTTATGTATAATCGCTTCGGCCTTTTTGCCCGATACCCTTATGGCATAATGATTTCCGTCACTATTGTTTTTTCTCATAGGGTTCGGCATCTGCAATTCATTCTTAATCCACGTTAATATTTCTTTGGTTCCGCAGCATCCGAATTCTATTAAGTTGTCGTTGGTTTTGAGAATCCATCCGTCCCCATCTATAAAGCCTATTATGTAAGCCAGTTTACATTTGTGGATGTTCGGTGGTTGTAATGTGAAGCTTTTATTACTATGTATGTTCCAAATATTTTTTAAATCTTGAATTATTTTAGGTCTACTTATGTGTACTCTGTAAGCTGTCTTAACTCTATTTGCTTTAGCGTTAGGAGGTCTTATTCCTAACTTGCCCGTGTAACCAATCTCTTCTTTAAATTTACTTACAACACATCTGTCACACATACATAGTTCAAGGCTTTTTTCAGCAATATATCCATCTGCTGCCAGTACGCCAGCCCAATACGCGCTAGTATTATTAACTTCCGAAAAAAATCTATCATTTACATCATGGGTATATCTAGGTCTGTGAAAAGTTTTATTCAATCCTAGCCTACTGGCTTTGTGTTTTATAGAGCCTGGGCTTCTATCTATTGGCAGTAAGGATATGTCATAAACATCTCCATATTGCTCGGTCAAAATTTTAATTTCTTCCCTTGTCCATGTTTTCATAATGTCCTCCTAGCAAAAGGTTGTTGATGGTGCTGAGCCGCTGCAATTAGTATAGGTCCATGTTACATTTCGGCTGTACCGGCCCGTCTTTGGATTCCAACTTGAGGAGTCCGAAGTTTTGAATACCTGACTGTATGCGTCTGTTAGGTCTGTCTGGAAGCAACATAGAAGGGTTTCTACTTCCCCCGTTGGAGCGTTCGACAAACTAAGCATACTACTAAATTGAGAACTGCAACTTGTGCAGTCTCCACTAGGTGCTTCCATCACAACTTCGATAGCTACGTCACGAGTTGCAGCACTTACCGTACTAATAGATTGCAGTACTGGTCCGTTTGCCCTGCCTAGCACCGTTAGCTCGGCAAATATATCTGTAGGATGACTGTCGTTAATCTGAATAGACTCAGTCTTGGAGCCAGAAATAATGTTACAAGGCCGGTCGTCGTACTCGTAGTTGTACGAAATAGTTCCCTTGCCTGGGCTATGACCAATCGAACTTGTTTTTACCTGAGTATTCAATCCTCTTGTTGTCGTTGTTGTATTGTTGAGGGCCTCGTTAGCTCTCCAGTACAGCCTAGTCTTGACGACATTCCAGAACGACAGAGCGTTATCATACTTATTAGCGGTGATTGCAAACTGACCAGAGGTAGTGCCGTAACTTCTCTCTTCTAGTCCTTGAACCGTTCCGTTGATGCCGACAGTTAATAGTCCATCGTCTTGACTTTCGCGAACCTCAATACTGAAATCCTCTAAAGCCTTACCTGGAACACCAGTAGCACTTTCAGGGAATACAATCCAGTTCTCCTGAACACTATACGAACCAGCAAGCTCACCAATCGTAACAGAACGAATATGATTAAAGTAACCATACTCACTAACGTCAAGATTTAATACACCAGTATTAGCAACAAACTGGTCGTCTTGACCCATCTTTGTCATTACATAGTTACGTGCCTGCTCCCACGCTGGCAAATCCAATTGACCAGCAGTACCGCCTGCGCTACTGTAGTGCTTCTTTCCTGTGGCAGAAACAGAGTGGCTAAGACGGAGGACGGGGCTCATAGCATCCTTAGTTCCGTTGTCTAAGTCCCAGTCAAAGGCGGCATTGTCTTCTGAAAACTCTAAACTCCACTCCTCGGAAGTGGTGGAGATATATGGGGGCATTATGCCTGAGTTCTCACCAGACGCATTAGGCTCGTCGTCCCACTCTAGGTTGATGCTGTAAGGACATGTCATAACCCATTGGTTATTAGAGGTATTAAGGGATAAGCTGTTTATCCTTGGGTATGCCTCAATAAGGGTGGTAGCATCACACTGAACCTTAAACAGATTTCCTTGCTCTGCCATTGCTGAGCGAAGACCATCTTGAAGTGCGTCTACGGCGAGGTAGCCAACAGTTCCAGAGGGCAGGGGCGTAAGCGTACCTTCCAATGAAACATTAAAGAGTGTGCCTACGATGGTTCCATCGTCGGTTTTCTGATACTCCTTACTAATGTTCATTAGGGGAACCGGACTAAACGCATAGTCCCCATAGTTCATAGTTACAGTGCTCATTTCACAGCCTTTCCTGCAATTGGGGTCTGACCGCCCGTTGACCCGCTCCCGCTTGACTCGTTAGTCTCGCCTGTTGTTAGGTTCATGTGTTTTGACAATTCCGTGATTACAATATCTCTTGCTACGGCGGCTAATCCTTCTTGCATATTGGACAGGACTTCGGCACCGTTTATATTAACATCATGCACTATAAGTGCCGTCATTTCAATTCTTTCTGGGATATTTATTTCACCCAATCCACTTACTAACTTATTAAGGCTCTCAGCAGCACCCTTCATAGCGTCTGCCACCTGGGCAAAGTTGCCAGCACCGCCACCCCCCTTACTTATAGGAGTTCCCCCAGGCGCTCGACCTCCAGTTTGGAAGCCCTTACGGTTGTGTCGGTTTGCGTATGCTTTTTCCTTGCGTTCCTTTTCAGCTAGGTACTCAGTCCTAATATCCTTCCTTGCTTGTTGGTACGGACCAACTCTTTTTCTGGTTGACAATCCGCTTGGACCAAGTGGTCCATTTTCGAGTCTGTTTCTTTCACCTGTTTTAGCGGTAATTTCCATAGCTCGTTGGCGAACCCTGCTCAACCTATACTTTCTCGGTGCATTAAGAGACCTGTTAGCGGCTCGCTTGCGGGAGTTGGCGGCTGGTTTAGCGTTTCGCCTGTCTCCTGCATCTCCAGTTGAACGGAAGCTTTGCGTAAAGTTACCACCGCCACCAGACCCTCCACCAATACTGCGAAGTCGAGCGTTGTACTTATCGTTCATTACTAGCTCTCCTCTTCTCTGCTCCGTCTCAAGGTGCTTCCTAAGCATACTTTGCCTTTTCTTGATGTCTGGCTCTAGGTACGGTGGAATCTTACCGCCGGGGAATTTTCTTCCAGTATCGGTCCTAATCTTTTTTACACGACTTTCAATATAGCGTTCTTCTGCATGTCTCTTCCTGGCCTGCCTAGCCTTTAACGCCGCTTCCCTGTCTCCCTTTTTCGCGTCTAGCAGTTGCTTAGCTCTTTCTTGTAGCTTTCTATTTTTTTCATCTTCTTCTTTTTTAATCAACCCTCGACTACGGACAACTCCCCCACTTCTAAAGCCAGGAACAGGAATACCAGCGGCTTGCATAGCAGCAACGGTGGCTCCAGCGCTTTTATTAGGAACGACAAGCTCTCCAGGTTCAAGCATAGCTGGAACACGGTCTCCTATACCTCCTCCAGAGCCAAGCCTAGCCCCAGGAACGATAGCGCCCCCCTGAGCCTTAAGCGGAGCTAGGGAGCCAAACTTATCCATTATGCCCTTGAAAGTCTTAACAGACTCAGCGAAGGTGCTAGTAGACTGTTGGTATAAAGCAGCGGCTTTCTTCTGCTCCTCAGCGGCCTTCTTAGCCTTCTCTTCAAGTGCGGCCTTGTCTGTGCCTGTTGTAATACCCTCTCGACCGCTAATAATAGTCTCACCTAGGAAACCAGCACTAGCCCTAAGTCCATTAATAATCGCTTGTTGAAGCTTTTTTTCTTGAATATCGGCGGCATCATCTTGATTAGAACCCCTAAGGACTTCTATAATGGATTTAGCGCCTGCTATGCCCTCTTTATCTAGTCTTCCTCCGCTTAGCACCCGAGCGCCAGCCTTTAGTCTTTTCTTAGCTTCTAGTTTTTCAAGAGGACTGCCGCCTGCCAACTGTTCAAACGTCTGAGCGCCAAGGCTTTTCTTCCTCTCTAGCTCCGCAAGGTCTTGCTGTATAGATGAAAGTCTGTCTGTGCTTGTTGCAGACTCCCGCAAAGCACCTTCCAGGTCTTTAGTGTCGCTTCCTAGTTCGTCTATTCTAACGCCAAGGTTCTTAGCTTCCGCAGCCGCGACTGAGTCTCCACCTTCAGCCTTTGCAAGTGCATCTACCCTCTTTTGCTCTAGGGCTTGTTTTTGAGCAGTCCTATTTTTAAGTTCGTTGGCGATTGCTTGTGGGTTTGTTGTGGCACCAATACCAGCCCTGGTAGTTAGTCTGGTTATTCTACCTTCAAATCTCTCTCTGGTTCCTCCCCCACCTTTCTTGCCAAGGATGCCGTCAAGAGCAGCATCTACTGACTGCACCGTACTAAATGCGGCGTCTAAGCTTTGCTTTTCTTTCTCTTTAGCTTGAGCTAGAAGTGCTGTAGACTCATCTAGGCGAGCCACCTCTTTATCAAAACTACTAACAGTATTAGCAGCACTCTTCATAGCATCGGAGATAGGGTCTAAAGCCGCTTTTACCAAATCCCCGCTTTCTACCGCCCCTCTAAACGTAGCACCGGAATCTTGACGACCTTCTGGACTGCCAAGTTTGCTAGCTATAGTAGTTGAAAGCTTTGCAAGAGCCACATCGCTAACCTCCCCACCCTCCGCTTCGACCTTCGCCTTTAATTGCGCCGCTACGCTTTTTCCAAATGTTTGTGCGTCTGCCTCTGGGCCAAGTTTATTTATATTTTCTTGAGCGTCTTTAAGTATTTCAGGAAGGGCATCTTGCACAGCGGTAAATGACGAAACATTAGTACGAATGTCTTTAGCTTCTTCAGTCCTTCCACCAGCCTCTAGCCTTGACGCGACCTTCTCTGTCTCTTGTTGTACTCTTGCCCTGTCGTAGCCTCGAACATTCTTAAACACATTAACCCTGGTGGCTGCAAAGTTCCTCTTATTATATCCGACACCAGCATTTGCCACTCCTTGTTTAGCTGTCGCAAACTCTGCATCAGCTACAGAATTGAAAGCAGATAGCTCTGAGCTTAAGTTCTTCATACGGTCGGCCATTAGGCTAACCTCTTCATTAGCAACGCGAGCAGCGTCTCTAATTTTGTTTTGGGTGTCTACTTGCTTTTGTAGTGCTTGGTCTCCTTCTCTTAAAGACCTATTATAAAGCTCAACGTACTTGGTCGGGTCACCCCCTTCTTCTTGAATCTTTCTAGCTGCTCTATTTGTCTTTTCGTCGCCCAGCAATCTCGTTGCAAGCTCAGGTATGTTTTCCTTGGCGTAGCTGTCTGCGGTAGAACGACCGTCTCTCAAAGCTATAACCATTCTTTTCTGAGCTTCTGCGGCAGCAGGAGCCGAACGAGCAGCATTTTCTTTGTCCGCAGCAGCCATGTTAGCTGCTTTTTCTTTGTCCATTAGCTCTTGACCTGTTGTGCCAAACCACTTCCTTGAAAGCTCCCCCTTACCTGAGACCTGGGTCAACCCCGTAAAGGATAGTAAGTCATTCTGAATAGAACCAAAAGCTTCTACTGCCTCAATTCCAAAAGCCGTTGCTGAAGTACCAAGGCTAACACCTGAAGTGTCTTGACCTGAACGACTACCAAGTATACCGCTAAGGAACTTAGATATAGGGCCGCCCTCGCTTTGAGCATCAAGAGCCTTGCCAAACTTAACAGAGGCGTCCGCTGCTTCTTGTAGAGCTTTTTTGTATAAGTCCATATCAGAGGACTTTAAAGCATTGGCTGCCTCCTCAAGAGCACCACTCAGCTCATTTTCACCAATCTTAACAGCGGCATCGGTAACAGCACTATCAAACGCAGTTAGACCACCAATAAGACCGCCAGCAACAGCTCCAACAGGCCCAAGAGTAGCAAACCCAGCAGCGGCACCAGTTAAAGCACCGCTAGTAGCGCCAGCGTACCCCGCCTTCTGAGCGTTACCTTGCTTGATAGCACTTGCTTGAGTCTTTTGAGCTATAGAGCCTACGGCGGCTAAGCCAACACCAGCCACCAAGCCAAAAGAAGCCTTTCTTTGGAAAGCTCTTTGGCTTTTTTGCTCGTCTGTTAGGGGGGCTCTCTTTTGACCCTCCTTACCTGTCCCCTTGTTGGCAAAGGCTGCAAATGTCGGGAAGTTCCTATCAAAGAATCCTGGGGGCTTATTAGGAGGACCACCGCCACCAGGGGGACCACCGCCACCAGGGGGACCACCGCCACCAGGGGGACCACCGCCACCAGGGGGACCACCGCCACCACAGCCACAACAAGAGCCACCGCCACCAGGGGGACCACCACCAGCAGCCT
>Ga0209128_1001430_pt1 | contig 16336 bp, 34 predicted proteins | sample ETNvirnome_6_100_FD_184072 | JGI IMG/M metagenome (GOLD analysis project Ga0209128, IMG submission 184072) | Marine viral communities from the Pacific Ocean - ETNP_6_100 (SPAdes) (version 2) | ecosystem: Environmental > Aquatic > Marine > Oceanic | place: Pacific Ocean | collected 2013-06-19 | reverse complement strand
GGTGTTTCATCAATTGGATTTGTTACCATAGAGATTAACATATTCTTCTGTTGATCTTCGTTAGATAAATAAGTTGTTGGATCGTCGTTCATGAATGTTTTAACAAGACCCGCGGCTGCTGCACCTGCTGCTGCAATCGCACCGTACTTACCACCCTTTTTTGCAAAACCTAAAAATCCTGTTGCTGCGTTTTTCATTTTAGTCAATCCAGGTGATGAATCATCTAGTTGAGTTAATTTTGGAATTTCTGATTCAGTAGCTAGTTTAGTTTCAACACAGTTTACTGTTGCAGTACCTAAAGCATATCCAATTCTTCCACCATCAGCTTTACGTATACATTGCAAAGCTGTTGCTATTTTAAACTGGTCTTTAGGTTTAGCTGCTCTAAACGTTTTAATAAATGTTTGAAACGGTCCTACATCTGAACCTGCAGCAACAAAATCACTTGCCACAGTTCCTCTTGGCATTCCTGAAATTCTTTCTGACCCTAAACTTTTAAAATATGCCTGACTACTTTTAATATTTTTATCTATGTCTTTAAGAATGTTAACGTCAGACCTTTTAGTAAACAACGGAGTGGAATCAGTCATTTGTACTTTATCGCCCCATTTAAAATTTACGTTATCTAAAAATCCTTTCGATCTTTTATTAAAGTCTTTAGTTAATTCTAATATTTTTGATTTAGCAGATTTATCTCCAGAATTGTACTCTGCAATAAGATCAAATAATTTTTTATCATACATTTCATACTTAGCTTGATTAAATCTACCAGGGACATACGAAGCTCTTGCAATATAATCGTTTGGTAATTTCAACTCCCCTGTTTCACCCAAAGCTCTTGCTACTCTGTGTTCTAATTGCATACTGCCACCAGCAGCATCTTTTTTAAACATAGCTGGGAATTTTTCTTTTAATCCTTTTAATAGACCACGATCGGTTTTATTTAATTTATCAAGTTCTCTTTGATAAAAAGCTCTATCGGCTTCACTTAAATTAGGTGTTTTGAGTAAATCTTGTAATCCTTCTTTAGTAGTCCAAATTTTTCTCCAGTCTTTTATTTTTTTACTGAAATCAAAACCTTTCTCATCAAAAAAGTTTTTTACAATTCCTGTTGTTTGACCAGCTTGTCGAGCAGTTGAAATAGAAAAATCTTTATTAAATTTACGAATAGCATTTTTTACTGGAGTACTTAAATCCTCCCTTTTAGTTTCAGGTATCGAATAAAACTTAACCATTGCTTCACGCAATTCATCATATTTTGGAAGTGTACTATTAGCAAAAAATTTAGTCCCTATTAATTGTCTTAAAGCAGTTTGTTTTTCGCTTAGTTTTCTTTTCCCAAATTCTCCACCATATATTTTAAAATTTTCTGGAATATTAAAAATTTTATCGGCAGGTCTAAAAAAAGCATTTTTAGATTGCACTAAAGCGGGTACAGCTGTGTATTTTGAGTTTCCAAAATGTTTAAATAAAGCATTTTCAACTTGAGATAGATTTTTATATTTTGGATTTTTAGTAAACTCGTCAGTCTTATCTAAAAATTCTTGTGAGTATTCTCCTTTTAATTTTGAATAAACTCTTTCTGCTTCTTGAGCTTTAAATGTTCTACTAGGATTAGACCTGTTTGATATTTCTGTTAAAGAAATTTTAACCGACAATTCTCCGGCTTTCATTTGTTGAATGGCTCTTTTAATTGAAGAAGTTAGTTTAATATCTCCAAGTTCTTGCGCAATGTCTGATGCGCTTAAACCTTGTAACCAAAGTCTTTTAATTTCAGGTAATTGGGCGGTTAAAGCTTCTAAAGCCATTAGACCTCCAGGATCTTAGCTAGTCCGCCATGTTTAAATTCTGGAAGGTCATCAGGATTGAATCTTGGATCGTCAGTTCTAAATCCAGCTTTGTCTTTTGTAAAACGAACGTTATCGACAAATGTTTCTATAACTTCTCTTTCAGGATTTAATGGAAGTCTTCTTGCAATTTCATCACCAAAATATTTCTTAACCAATACTAATGGATCACCTAAAACTCCACCACCGCCTTCGGTAATAAATTTATAATCTGTTTCAGTAATGACAGATTCTAAAGTTCCACCTTTACCTGGTGGAAGTAAGTCTGTTTCTTTTTTTAACATAGTAAATAAAAATTCTCTAGCTGCTGCTCTTTTCTTGGCCACATCAACAGAAGATGTAACTCCAGCGTTTTTATAAATGTCATCTACATAACCTGTAATAAATTCTGTGCCTGCTTTATTTTTAACCATAGTTTCTAAAGATGTAATTTCATTTGAAGGTTTAGTGGCTCCTGTCATTTCAAAAAACTCATCAAGTGATATATTTTTACCTTTTTGAGGGCCTTCAGCTATTTCCATAGAAAAACCTTTTTCTGCTGGTGCCATTTCCTCTTTTAGGATTCTTACATCATCATCTGTTTTTCTAGTTGCTCTCAAAGCACCTAGACCTTCTTGATCAAGATTCCTGGTCCCTGTTGCCATGTCTGTGATGTTTGCGACTTGTCTAGGGTTATAAAACTCATCGAGTTTTAACATATTCTCGTATAGCTTTCCTGCTTGAATATCGTTTAACTTATTGGCCGTTAAATAGCCGATAGAACTTTTTAATTCATCTAATACTTTTGATTTACCTAAACTACCTACAGCCTCTATATTAAGTGTAGAATCTATGAAGCCTTCTGGGCTTTTCCCTACTCCTAAGAAACTAACATTGGATCGGGTACCAAGGACCTCTCCGACATTGCCTCCTAGTTTGGAGTATAATTTTATAATTGAATCTACTAATGCTTTTTTAGCCATAATAATTTACTTGTCCTCTTACAATAGGCTCATCTTTATAATCTTCAGGATGACGAACCAAACCGCCCTGTCTAATTCGCATAATGGCCTGTGTCGTACTATCGACATAGTCATCATGATCTCCGAATGGAAAAGATGCGCACTCTTCCACTACTTCCTGGGCAAAATGCTCGTGCATCGGGGCCCAGACTTTTCCACTTTCAAAAAGCGGAGCTACGGAGTTTACTCTGGTATGCTTATCATTTCCTTTGCTCGGAGTAAAGTTAATAACTGGGATGTCCATCTGCCTTAACTCGTGGGTCAGGGGTAGTCCGGAAGCTTTTGCTTCAACGATTACCATGTCAGGATTCCAATCTCTGTATTCTTCAAGAGCCACTCTCCGGAGTTCAGGGAACTCGTACCTACCTTTAAAGGCATTCAATAAAATTATGTTTTGTCCCCGGTCCTCGGTTGTATAGACTCCCCACATGGTTATAGCGCTATAGTCAGCTGTTGTAGATTTTGTAAAAGCAGTATCCATAGACATTACAATATAGTCTAATTTAGGTGGGTATTTTTCTTCATAATCTCTCCACCATTCTCGTTTTAAAAGAGCCCCTTCTTCAGCAGTCGGGTTTTGCATATATTGGGCCAACCAGTTGGAAACGGGGATCGAGGCTTTTGTTTTAAGTAATTCTTCTTTTTTCCAAAACTCTGGCCAAACAGGATTTCCATCTGGCAATATTGCTGGAAGTTCTACAACTTCCCATTGATCACTTCCTTCTTCTGATTGAGCTTTTAACAATTGACCAGTTACATCTTTTACAGACCATCTAGTCATAACAATTACAATTGAACCACCGGGTTGAAGACGTTGACGTGGTCCTGACGTATACCAATTTATAGCTTTATCAAAAGCTTTACCATCTGCACGAATATCTTGTTCTTTATGAGGATCGTCAATAATTAATAGATCAGCACCCCTTCCAGTGATTGCTCCGCCAACACCAGCGGCAAAATATTCACCACCTTGTTCGGTTTTCCATTTCCCTGCTGCCTGACTATCTTCTTGAAGTCTAGTGGTAAACAGTTCTTGGTAATTCTTTTCATCGACCAAGTTTTTAGTCTTACGTCCAAAGTCAATTGCAAGATCGGCAGTGTGAGTGGCTTGGATTATTTTCAATTTTGGGTTGTTCCCGATCATCCATGCAGGGAGCAGGTACGAGGCAAACTCGGACTTTGTATGTCTTGGCGGCATATTAATGATTAGTCGTTTAATTTTCCCCTGTGCGAGGTCATTAAATTTTTTATTAATAATTTTGTGATGGGAACCCTCTATAAATTCAGGCCAAACGTACTTAACAAAACTTAAAAAATTTTTTGTAATATTTGGACGAGCATTGTCCAATGCTACACTTCTTTCAAGTTCAACTAGTTTAGCACTTTCTTCTGGGGTTAATCCCTCTAAATTTTTTGTAATATTTTCTGGTTCTCGCATATCTCAAATATGTTTTCAAAAGTTATACCCTAACCGTCTGTATTAATCAATAAAGGGTAAGGTTGGGACCCCTTTTTTATTTAAAGGGGGTGGGCCCTCCCTTTTTCCGGATCAGGGTGGGCCCGCCCGTGGTACCTCTATAAAAATAGGGGTGGGCCCGCCCAAAAAATATAGAAAGGCGTGCGACATTATGCGTGGGATTATGTGGGACTAATACTTGACACACATTATATGGGGGATTTCTCCCCCATACTTTATGGCTTATGATTACTCTTACGAGTTCTTTAATGTGATTGTACTTCTTGTCGCTTGGTATGGTACTCTTGTTGTTCCACCCTTGCCATTCCAATCATATCGGTAGCTTTCGTATTTCTCTTTCTCAACTTTGATTGGAGTTTCACTTGGTTCTCTTACTGGTCTTATGTTAGCAACCTCTCGACAAAACTTATTTAAGAATTGAAACAAGCAACTTTGATTACAAAAGAAATTCCAAATATGAGGGTCATCAGGATTATACATTTTTATCTTAATAGTTCTTAAAACTTTATTATCTCCAGTTCCTCGAACCCTCGATTGTGTTTCAATAGTATGGCAATCAGGATTATGACACCAATTATAATCACTCATTATTGTACTCCTTAAAAAGTTTTTTAACAAACTTGATTAAAGATTTATAACCAACCTCACTTGCTAAAGGGATTTTACTTTCTATTCTTATTGCTTTAATTATTTCTTTTTCAAGTTCAGTTAGTGTTATCATTTTCTTTTGCCTTTCTAAATGCTTTGTCTAATTGTTCTAGTTTAAAAAGTTTTATTTCTGCTTGTCTTTCAAAATGAATTGAAACAAGAAATAAAACAAAACCAAAAACAATTAGCCCTATACCAATGTATAGGACTAAATTGTAATCAATCATTATTGATTGCCTTTCTTTTTTACTCGTTCAAGTTTTTCTTTAACTCTTACAAGTTCTTCTCTCATGTGATTTATTAATGTAAGCAAAGAAATTTGATAAGAATATAATTCCACTTCACTTGCTTTTGTTAAGTCTAATCTATTCATTATGCCACCTCTTTCGTTAGGATTAATGGTTCTTCAAATTTATGCGAAGAAATAAAAAAGCTAACATAATCATCACTATCTAATAAAGATAATGCAGATAAAAATTTATTTGCGTCATCTAAATTATCGGCGTGTTTTTCTATTCTGTAATTTTCAGAATGACTTGATTTATATTTTCGTATTACAAAGTATATCATTTATGCCTCGATTGTTTGGGTTGCTTTTATAGTCATGGGATTTTTTGCCATTCTCCATTGATTTCCTTTTTCATCTGGTGTTGCGTCCATGTCCCAATAGATAAAACATACTACTCCATTTTTAGAAATAAATGCTTTACCTACTGTATTTGTATTTGGTTTAAACCAACTACCATTCCTCGTAATTACTTTCTCATGCTTTTTAGCATAATAAGTTACAACAAAGTTATCTGGTATATTGTTTATATCTACTTTATTTGTCATTGTTTCCTTTCTGTTATATCTGGGATATTATATTAAATACCCCAGATAGTCAACAACTAATTTACACTATTTTCAGCTTGGTTTTGCTCATACAATAACCTCGCTTTTATCTTGTCCTCTCTTGAAGAATTTTTGTTCTTCATTCCTTTAACTCTTTCAGCAAGATTTTTAGGATTATAGATTACAAGCCCAGTAGAGTTTGTTCTGATTATTTCTGCGTCAGTAATATTCAAACCAAGTTCAGTAGATAATTCTATTGCTTCATCTAAATATTTATAACCTTTAAGACCGATTTTAATTTCTTTCATCTGGTCTAATACAGATTTAATCCAATTTCTATGAGCAATAACAAATTTACCTTTTGCTTGTTTCCACTCTTTAAGCATTAGGAATTGTTCTTGCGTACAAGCAATAGACCTATCTCTACAATATTCTCGCCCAATTAAGTCAAGCTGATATTTCTCGTTCCATTGTTTGCCATAGCCACTATCCTCACTCCCAAGATATTTATTATTGTTATCAGTATATTTTGTTAAGTGTGGGTTATTGTCTTTACCCTCTTGCTCAATTAAAATATCTGGGTTGCAATTATCTTGTGCTTTGAGTTCATCACGATATAGAGCATAGCCATAAGCTTTGTTGCTATCATAACTATCGCTACCAGTACCCTCGAACTCGCCATTTAATTTAAAGTCAAAATGCTCTTCAACATTTTGTTCTTTCATAATTGGCTTGTTGTCATAATCTCTATCTTCTACTTGTCCTAAATAATGAAAATGAAAACAACTATCTTTTGCAATAGTCGAAACATTTTCAAACTTGTTTTGTAGATGATATGCCATTTTGACATCTTCTGGTGTATAATGTTTTCTAACAATGGTTTCGGCTAAATTCCAACCCTTGTCATTTAACTCAATTTGTTCTGCTTTGAGGTCATCATACTTTTGTTTTTCTTGTGTGTTTTCTTGTTCCAAGTGTACTCGCATACGATTTGCGATCTTGTTTCTATACTCTTGGTTCAATCTTATTCTGCTCATGTTTGTTGTCCTTTCTGTTGTTTGCATAAATAAATTTTTATACTACTTGACAATACTTGTCAAGGGATTATATAAGATATTATATTATTTATAAAAACTTAATATAACATTTAAGCTATTCTGCTTGTGGCAGTACAAAAACGCACAAGCAGAATGCAGAAAGAATTTATGAATTAAATTGATCTTGTAACTAGGCATCAATTTTTTGGGACAACTTCTGGTTGTGAAGTAAATTAACGAATCAGTTAACCTACCAATGACCAGAACTGATCCCTGATCCTTGTTATTAGTGGGCTAAGGCACATGCAACCGGCCTGTGAAGAGCAAGGATCTGGGATCAGTGTTGTAACTGCCGGATTTAAACGGCTATAGTACAGGTAGTGTCGGGGATCTCTTAAGCTGATAATGACGCGACTCAGCGACCTGCACGGGACAACACCGGTCAAAAAATTCCAATCTGTTAGGAATGGGGCGTACAATCTGAGGTTGTACGCTTCTTTTTTGGGGTGGGCCCGCCCGGAAAGCTGCAAGCCTGCAAGCGTAAGATTTCAAGCTTGACAATGGTTCTGGGATATTATAAGATATAAAATTAACAAAGGAGAAATAAATGAGTACAAGATCAAATATAGCAATAGAAGATCCAAAAACAAAAAAAGTAAAAGTTATATATGTACACTCGGACGGCTACCCTTACGGAGTGGGTAAATGCCTGGTTGATCATTATAATAAAAGAGATGTTGCGGAACTATTATTTAATCATGGAGATGCCAGCTATTTAGGTGATACCATTGATGAGTGTAGTTTTTATGGAAGAGACTGGAAGAGAGACGAAGAGCCAGCAAAGACTTTCAATAATGAATCACACTACATGAGATATATGGACGGTGAATTTATGATTGAATATATCTATCTATTTAAAAATAATAGATGGCATGTAGCAACATCAAAATCAATTAAAACTAAAGATGGTTTTAATGATGCTCAATTTTATTTTAGTAAACTTGAGCCTGTGATCATGAACAAGGAATATATAAAATACAAAGACAAACACGAAAAACATGCAGAAGTTAAGATGATCTCTAAAATTGGAGACATGTTGAAGGGTGCAGGGTTTGACGGAGACAACATAAGCATCCAAGGTGGAAGTACAAAAAAATCAAATTAATGTATAAAACTGTTATCTGGAATACCGGACTCGCGGCAGCGCGGGTCCGGTATAAAAAAAATAAAAAAAGAGTAAGAGCTCAAGCGCCCAAGCGGGTGGGCCCGCCCAATAAAGTCCAAGCGTCCAAGCTCCCAAGCTTGACAGGTCCCAAGCTATAAGATATTATAGGATTTAAAAACGAAAGGAAAAAATGAAAAAAGAAAAAACAGAAGAACGAAAAAACAGGTTCAATGGTGAAGCTGTTATGCTAACTAAAGAAGAAGCGCGCATCCATGATAAAATTTTTATTGATGAGATAGCCGCGACCATCGAGGACAGGACCCTGGGCACTGGCGGATCTAAGCACTGGGACAAAATGAGAAAGGGCCTGAACTACTTCAGACAGCATAACGCCAAAGCTTATATGGTGCTGTTAGACTGATGCTAAAAAAAGAAGCAAGACAAATCACCGGCGGGCTGTCGAAGCCGTCCAAGATGCCCGGACCGGCGCACAACCTGCCGGCCTGGAAGTGTATCACAGGCGTGAAGCTGCAGGCGGTCCCCGGATCCGTGTGCGCTGGCTGTTACGCCATGAAAGGCCGCTACAGGTTCAGGAACGTGAAAGAGGCGCTCAACCGTAGGTTGCAAGCATTGACCCACCCGAGATGGGTGGACGCCATGGTAACACTGATCAAGGACCAGGACTGGTTCCGCTGGCACGACTCCGGCGACATCCAGAGCCCTGAGCATCTCAAAAATATTTTTGAAGTGTGCAAGCGTACACCAGGGACCCGGCACTGGATGCCAACACGAGAAGTAAAATTTTTGACGCTTATGGATCCTGACGTAATTCCGCCAAATTTAATTATTAGAATAAGCTCACATATGATAGACCAGGGACCGGTGAAGCACTGGCCGTGGACTTCTACTGTATCAACGAAGGCCCAGGACAGGACCTGCCCGGCCCCCGATCAGGGGAACGAATGCGGCAGCTGTCGCGCCTGCTGGAACAGGGACACAGCAAACATATGTTATGGTAAACACTAACAGAGATGGACATGACTCACGTATGGAGGCATCCAAAATTTTATGCAGAGCTCAGGAAGCAACGAAGGTTGCAAGCTCGCAAGCTTACAAGCTCTCAAGCTTTAGGGAGCAAGCATCCCAACCTTGAGCCAAGGGCTCAAGCTGAAGTCCCAAGCGAACCAGATCCAAGATCGAAGATCCAGGGTACAAGCGAACCTTCCCCTTATCCGGGGAACAGGAAACAAGAATAAATGTATTCAAATTATGTTTCATGTGAAAGCTAATTTGATGGGGAGAAAAGCGAATTTTATTACCTTTTGTTACCTTGAGTTCTACGGTAAAAAAGTTACCAGAAGGAGCATAGCCCAATAGATCAGGAGTGCCGAATAAAGCCTTATTTTCCAGCCGTGTCCAGCTAATTTTATTTGTATTTCTTTTAAGCTCATGCCAAAATTTAGTCTCCGGTTTTACCAAGGTAACCTCAACTAAAGTTTGCCTATGATTTTTCCCATTTTAGGATAAGGATCTCGTTCGCCCTTAATATTAATCCTGTGAGTGTCTCTATCCCCAATTATTCTATTTTGCAACAATTGAATCTGAGAAACATTTAATTTTTCTCCATTAGGCAATTCAATTTGAACTCTCGCCCATTGTGCATGAGGAGATTTAAGAAACTTATTTAAGACTTGAGCTAGTTCTTTTCCTGTCATAATTCTAGCTTGTATTATATCCCATATATTATATATTGCAAGTATGACTAAACCAGGACCAAAACCTATGGTAAAGCCTAAATGGCACCCAATGGATGACCTTACTGAAATGCAGAGAAGATTTGTAGACCACCTAGTCCACAATCAAGGTAGAACTACATTAACTAAGGCGGCCTTAGAAGCAGGCTATTCACCCGCACGTGCAACCATTGAAGGCTCGGAATTAATGGACAATCCTAAGGTGGTGAAATACTATCGTTACAAATTGAACGAAATCAATAGGTCCTACACAGTCACAAACAGTAATTATCTATTGCGACAGCAAAGATTATCAGAGGCCCTAGAGAAGAAAGGTAAGGAAGAGAAATGTGGAATATTCGAAAACCTTATTGGAAAGGCTTCAGGACAATTCGTAGAGACTCATTTACATGGCGACATAAGCGAACTATCCAAACAAGAGAAGATGCATGAGATAAGAAGATTAAAACGAATTCAAAAAGAGACAATCGACCCAGTCGCATCTAAAAAACTTATCGGACGCCACTCAGACAAGTAATTTTGTCATTTTAACAATACAACCCACAGGGAAGATATTCCTATCAGAAAATGAAACATCTTTTTCTTCATATGAGGCAAATGTCCAAACAAACTTTTTTGTTCGTTTGTAGATGTATGCATGTGTTATCATTTTGCTGCATTCGAATTTATCAAATTCTTCTGCTGATGCATGGCCGGCATCGCCCGTTATGTCAACCCACTCGATGCGATAAAAATAATAACGTCTCGAGCCGATCTTAACATGTTTAAACTTTGATTTCTTATTACTCGTCATCCTTATTGTATACTCCAGGATTTATAAAATAAAAATTTAATAATATCATTCATGTGCGCGCGACCCTTAATTTGTTGGTATTGCTTGCTTTTTGAACATTTTGGTAAAAGAGAACAAATAGTGAAAGTTGAAAATTTGCTTAAATAAGCATTGGTAATCAACACTAATTTTAAAATTGTACCAATTGTACCAAATGAAATATGAGGGTCTAGGTACAAATTTGAGCGAATAAGTGTTGGTACTACTATCTTTTTTGAATTGTACCAATTGTACCTCACTTTTAAAAAAAAAAAAAATAAAAAAAATATTTTCATAGAAAAAAGGTATACAATTGGTTAAAACGCCAATTAATGGCTAATTTACTATATTTTTTCATCACTTTTTGTACCTTGAGCTTGATTTTGCTGTGGTACATTTTTATAATATTGGTCTATCTTGCGCAAGAAATCGTGTTGGTGCTTTACAAACTCCTTACCCTCGACTTCAAATTTCTGAAAAAGTAGGTCCTTACTACACATTAAGATTACTCCGGTCTGAATCTTGGTGCCGTAGACATAATTATGGGCCATGCAATATGCCCCGAGTTGAGCGAAATAATCTAAAACCCACTCACGCTTCTTTGGTTTGTTAGTTTGTTTAAAATCTATTATGGCTGGTTTACCATCGTAGATTCCTACAATGTCAGTAGCACCGGCATACAACCCTGGATAGTAGAGGGTGACCTCTTGGCCCCACACCTCTTCCAGTTCCCCGAGCCCTGATTCTATAATCTTTCGCGCCATGGGTTCTGCTTCCTTCCCTATGCTTGTCAGGTCCTTGTGCCCTGAGCCATCAATATAACATTCCAGAAACTTGTGCATGGCAGTACCACGCATCGCTGCAATATCTCTAACCCTATCTGCCGCCTGCGGACCCATACGTGCTTTCCAATCAGCAAGACTCTTTCGTTTCTCCTCCGACTGGGTCGCGGACAGGATAGTAGTCACTGACGGTAGCTTATCATCACCTATATCATAGTGTCGTTTACCATTAATCAATGACCTCATCGACTTAGGGTATTTAAATTTATTTACTTGTTTCATTTTTCTCCTTTAGCCCAACCATTCATTTTAAAAATAGAGTGAATAAGACTGTAGTCTTTTTTACTCTGAGTGTCTCCACGTCTACCGGTATGATTCTCTTGATTAGTTCCCCACTTAAGATTTTCTACACGATAATCTGAAGGGTCATCATTAATATGACAAACTTGAGGTTTGTTTTCAGGATTAGGAATAAAAGCTCTTGCGACAGCACTATGCATTTTAATATAACGAGCTTTATGAGTGATTCTGGATTTAGATTTCTTTAGTTTTATTTCTCTTTTCTCTTCCTCAGAAAAGCTATGAAAAGGGTATAGATGTCTAAAAGATATATTTAAATTTATTTGTTTAGGTTTTTCCTGAGCTTGTCTCCATTTACTTGCAGGATCACTGACTTCTGGCCAATGAATCCTTTGAACATAAGGCCAACAATCTTCTTTAAAAATAGGTGAGGCATCTTCTACAAATCTAAAAGGATGAAAGCCACCTGTTGAATGAATAACATAGGTATCTTTTAATAACTTCGGAAAAAACAATTCTAATTTTTTCATTAAAAGCCATTCCTGTCTATTATTTTTTGTAATTCTTCTCTTTCTTTTTTACTCCTCTTAGATTGTTCATAAGATTCTTTTAATTCATCTTGCTCCTTCTTAAAGGGGTCTTCTATTTTTTGAAAAATTTTATTATAATTTTTTCTATAGAGATCGTTGGAAACCCTTGATTTTCCATCCCATTTTCGACCTTTGGATTTTTCACGTGCCATGCAAATTCCAGTTAAATGCTTTTGTCATTCTGTAATTATTGAGATCAACCACCTTATTATTATCTTCAACATTTTGATAATGATCTAAGATTTGTTTTACCTTTTCCAATTTCGTAATTGAGTAAGGATAAATTAAACAACAAACAAAATAAGCATCTCTAAAGACACAACGCCAGCGGTACTGCATTAAATAATTTGTCCCATCTTTACGTTTTCCTTTACGAGGCTTCTTTGTCACGGTGCCAACCTTTAAAGTTTGATGAACCCAATTAACTACCATCGGATCAGTCATGGTAATCTCCATATTAATACGCCGCGTAAGAGCTACTCTATGTCCTTTACCATTATGATTCTTTTTCTTCTCTTTAGTTTTTGCATAATAAATACTTCCTTCCCCATCAAAGAGTCCGGCGATGTAAGAGATATCACTTTCCTTCACTTTTATTCCTTTTAATGTTATTTAACTCTACTGAATTAGCGAGGTTCCCTGATACAGATATTCTAGTTACATCAGAATAGAAAGGTGCAACGTAATGTTTAATCCAAGATGGAAACATAAATATATCTCTATCCTGAGGACATATAGATTGATAAGTAATGGCTTGTCTATTACCCTCTCCATAAAGAAATGATAAACTTCCTGGTCCTGCAGAATTACCGGTAAAATCTTTTTGTTCTTTAAGAATTTCTTCTGGTACTTTTAAAAATATTACAAAACTTAAAAAATCTGAATGGTCATGAGGTGGATTATATTCATTCTTCTTCATATAATTAACCCATAAAGAATTTAATATATATTCAGGTTTCTTTTTATAAGATTCGTTCTTCCATTTTTGGTAAGCTTGATCATATACTCCAAGAAATTGTGAAATCTCGGGGACATACTTCTGCCGATCCTCGTAAGCATATTCTTCTTTAAGAATACCAGCCAACATATGTCTGTAATCTTGCTTCTTGTTTTTAGCTTCTTCTGCGCCCTTTAATAATTTTTGTTGAAATTCTTCAGAAATTTTTAAATGAACAATACAAGGCCCCCATTGAAGTACACCGTATTTTACTTCTACGGGTTTTTTAGGCATCTTTATTACCTAGCATAGTTCTTAGATTATCGTTTTCTTCAGCGAGTCTATCAATTTCTTTTTCAAAACCCTTGATTCTGAGCCCTGCATTTTTGCATGCAGATTTAAGAATCTCTTTTTGTTTTTTTAACTGGTCAATTCTTTCCTCTAGATCAGCCGGGCCTCTTTTAACCCTACTTATATCTTCACTTGTCAGCATGTTCCCCTCCTTTGACTACCCATTTTAGCACAGTCGTCGCAGGATCAAAAGAATCAAACTCATATCTACTGCACCCGGTGGATACCATCAGAATCAATATAAATATCATCGCGTTGATCCGCATGTATTTCTCCTTCCGAATCACAAACACCGCATTGTGCATGTACTTCTTCTTTTGTTAGTTTATAGGGTACTCTTATAAATCCATTGCCCTTACAATTAGGACAAATTACTTTAGTCGTCTTTTTTGACTTTTCCATTTAACTTCCTCACTTTCTCGTTCACTAAAATATTTATAGTTTGTGATCTGCTTAGTATTGTATTTGGAACAATCTTTTTTCTTAATACATCAATGTTGTCATAGGTCTTATGTGACAGAGACACATTTTTATATTTTGTTATATCAGTCATAGCTGTTATACTCCTTTCTTATTTTTATCATATGGGATTTATCTCATTTATTACAATAGGTGTCAATGAAAATATTATTAACATTAATAATATGTAGCTATACTTCGGGTACATGTCTTCCTCCATACGAGTGGCCCCAACAGTATAGTGATATGTATGATTGTTTTCAGGCAGGTTATGAAACTTCTTTTAAAAGAATGGAAATGCTTGGAAGGGATGAAGTTAATAAACACCAAATTTATATTAGGTTTACTTGTGCACCCACTCCTACTATTTAATTTATTATTCATAATAACCCTCATAGTTTCCGTGCACGTACTCCTATGAGAGCAAAGGCTCCGAGGCTACCCTTTCGGGGTCATCGCTTGACGTACAGGGAATAGCGCGAGGCATTATTTGGACGCCGGTCCTTTTCAATTCTTTTCTTTATTCCATTTTATAAGTATTAGAATTACAACTAAATAAATTAGAAATATTAATCCTAAACTTATAAAAATCAATTCCATATACACCCAAAGAAATCACCACTACCATCATTCATCATGTGAGCATTGATAGGGTAATCAGCGTAGGTGCTCAATTTTATTCTTAATATCTCACAAAGATCGGAGTACTTAACTGTGTCATCAAACAACTTTAGGTTTGCCAACATTTCTTCTGTAACCGCAACCAGTTGATACACACCATCTGTTAGAATTATTAATTCCATTAACGATTCTGTCTATTTTCTTTGTCATCACCTGTTTTTTTTCCAAAATCTATAATTTTCTTGAGCCCTGGTGCCTGTAGCTCTATCTTTGCATAAGGTCTCCATGCTTCTTTAATTAGATTTAACTCAAGCAATAGACTGCTCCACTGTTTAGGTGTTATGTTTTTGCTTGTTATTGTCACTTTTCTTAAACTCATAATAGCCTCCTCTCCGATGAAGTAAGGATAATTGATCTACAACCTTTTCTATTTGTTCATATAGTCCATCCCTATATTCTTCAGGGGTAGTTGTTTCAGTAGAAAGAAGTATTTCAAGTTTTTCTTTTACTTTCTTAAAAGCTTTATTATTTCTCTTAATCAATTTATCTATATCAATCATATCTTTTTACCATTTAATATGCTGTGTGTAACATATCGTCCCTTCTTGTTAGTATAGTTTAAAAACCCTGTCCATTTTGGGTTAGTATTTACTAAAGATTTAAATAATTTTTTAAAAGACATTGCTTCCTTTTCTTCTTCAGGCTTACCGTCTTCTGTAACTTTAAATTTATATTTCATATTGTCCTTTCTTTCTGTATATATAGTATTTTATAGGATTATTGTCAACCCCTATCGCCCTTGTCCTTTATAAATTTTTATACCTGTTTGTCTTCGTTTATGTTTATTCATAGTTGAAGTATTGGGATGACGTCCTTGGGAGCTGCCTTTTTGAATGCGGACGTGTGCCTCTTTTCGATATAAACCCTTAGCTTTCGCCATTAGGTCCAGTCTCTAACATAGGGTGTAGCACCATCTGGTGGTTGTACTATAGGAAGATAGGATATCTTTCCGTTAATATGCTGTTTAAGATCCCCACCACATGTCATACATCTATAAAATTCCTTCGTTATTCCAACTAACATTGTAAGTTGTTTACACGTCGGACATTTCCCATTCACTATCTCTGCTTGAAATCTTATGCTTTTGTCGTTCATATGTTTTCTTGTTTTTTACCACACGTTGGTGATAACGTCCATCACTTAAATCTTCAGCTATTGGATTGTGTCTTCTGGGCCTATTCTTTTTAAGAAAAAAAGCGTATGCTTTTTTATTCATTAATGTTGTAGTAAAGTAAATATAACGTAAGCCATACCTGAGATTAAGGCGCCTACAGATACTAATAGAATACTTTCTACCCTATTAATTTGATGTTCTATTTTAAGAATTTTTTCATGAGTTTGTTTCTGCATAATTCTACATAATTTTTCGTGTGAGTCTATTCGTTGTAATGCGTTTTGTTTAGCCATGATTATTCTAATATAATTTTTTTAATAGATTTTTCACCCATATAAATCTCTGTCTCAGCCTTAGCCTTGATGCATTTATAAGATACAGTTTCACTGTACTGTCTCTCCGCGTGGCGCTTCCCGCGTAAACATAATCCCATTGAGGGCTGGATACGGTGTTCCTTAATCTCTCCGTTTACAAACATTAATAGTGCAAAAACTGTCTCGATCAAAATGTCTCCTTGTCTCCGTTTTTATAATGGATTTCTCTGTTAG
>Ga0209128_1001426_pt1 | contig 16363 bp, 22 predicted proteins | sample ETNvirnome_6_100_FD_184072 | JGI IMG/M metagenome (GOLD analysis project Ga0209128, IMG submission 184072) | Marine viral communities from the Pacific Ocean - ETNP_6_100 (SPAdes) (version 2) | ecosystem: Environmental > Aquatic > Marine > Oceanic | place: Pacific Ocean | collected 2013-06-19 | reverse complement strand
CGCTGAACTAAAAAGAGGGATGATCCATGCACATGAATCAATCCAGAAAAATCTTGTTGACTTAACCCAACCCATAAGTAATGAGGAACAGATTTTAAACGTTGCTCTAATAAGTGCGAATGGAGAAGAACAGATCGCGCGCTTGATTGTTGAGGCCATTAATGAAGTTGGTCCGGATGGACCAATCACTGTAGAAGAAGCAAAAGGTTTTAAAAGCTCTCTAGAAATCATAGAAGGTACAGAGATAGATCGAGGCTATTTGTCTCCGTATTTTGCTGATGATCAACAAAAGATGGTATGTACTCTTGAGAAGCCAAGGATTCTCATCATCAACAAGACGATTGCTTCGATCCAAGAGATTGTTCCAGTCTTAGAGAAGGCACACCAAAGTGGCATACAACTGCTGGTTGTAGCTGATGGTATTGAAGGAGAAGCACTTCAAATGCTTGTGCTGAATCGCATGAAAAACATCCTTAAAGTATGTGCGATTGCATCACCTGAGTTTGGAGAAGGTCGCGTTAATGCATTAGACGATCTTGCTTTGTTGGTGGGGACAAGGGTTTTTGGAACAGGCGACATTGATGAATTAAAGAATGTTGGATTGGAAGAACTGGGTAGGTGTGAAAAAATTCACGTCCATCGTCGTCACAGTATTTTTGTTGGAACGTGCGCAGAGCTTCTTTCTATCACGGAACGCGTTGACGCTTTAAAGGAGCAGCTGGAGTGTCCCACACTTATTGATGATCACAGAAACCAATTGAACCGTAGGATTAGGCGGTTGTCATCAGGGATTTGCGTTTTACGTGTGGGTGGAAGCACGGAGATCGAATTACAAGAACGAAAAGATAGGGTCGATGACGCGCTTCACGCTACGAAGGCAGCTGTTCAAACGGGCATCCTCCCAGGAGGAGGGGTTGCTTTGATTAAGGCTAGCCGACACCTCAACGTTCCTAAGAAAAGCACGGCAAGTTTTAAGGTTGGCGTTGAGGTAGTGTCACGAGCTTGCGAGGCTCCATTACGCCAGATTGTTGATAACGGCGGTGGCGTTCCAGACATCGTTTTACAAAAAGTGGCTCGCTCTAGATCTTCACAGTTCGGTTATGATGCAAAACAAGAAAAATATTGCAATTTAGTAGAAGAGGGGGTGATTGATCCAAAAAAAGTTGTGAGTAGTGCAATAGAGAACGCAATTTCGGTTGCTATTAATTTTCTGTCTATCGGTGCAGCCATGATTGAAGATTTAACAGCAATTTAAGTGTAAATTACCATAAAAGTGTGGTAAAATGATAACATGGTTATGTTCGGTACGCCCCTGGTGTTTATCTTTAATATAGCCATTGAGTAACCCATATCACCCTAGTTGCATGAGGTATTTATGTCTGGTGTTGAACTCATTTCGATAGATAAGTTGGCGGCAATGGACGAGGAAGAACTTCGTCGTCGCCTTAGGAACATAAAGCGTATCATGCGTCGATGTTCCGACAATCACAAGCGTATGCAGTTTGAGACAGAATATTGTTACATTTATCGCGAGATTGAAGTGCGTGAGCAACGCAGAGCAGTACATTTGGAATGGATTTCTAATGAGAGACAAAAGAGGGGAGTGGCATGAGTTTATCAACATATTTTGACGGTGTCGGTACCCACAAGCTTCTAACGAAGGACGAAGAGGTCGCGCTTTCCAAACGTATCGAAAAGGGCGACAAGGTGGCCAGAGATCAAATGGTTACCGCAAACCTTCGTTTGGCGATTTCTATTGCAAAGAAATACCAAAATAGAGGCATCGATTTAGAGGATCTGATCCAAGAATCTAACATTGGCTTGATGAAAGCAGTCGAGAGGTTTGATTGGCGACGGGGATTTAAGTTTTCCACCTACGCGTGCTGGTGGATTCGCCAAGCAGTACTTAAACACATTAACACGCACAAAACGGACGTGCGTATTCCTTCGCACATCCGGGTTATGGCATGGAGGGCGAAGCAGTATGCCGATGAATACGAAGATGCTTTTGGTGTGCGACCGACTGATGAAGAACTTGCAACTGCACTAGATGTGACTGTCAACGCATTAAAGAAAATGAGATCGATGCATCACAATTTTGTATCGCTCGACATGCAAGTGGGTTCCATGGACGGTTCTCGTAAGCTCGGTGAGATCATTCCCGATGAAGATATCGAAGATCCTGCTGTGGGTATGGATCGAACAAAAATCGAAATGATGGTTCGCAAAGCTCTTCGTGATTTAAGTCCACGTGAAGAAGCAATTCTCAGGATGCGTTTCGGTTTGGGCGCAGATAAAAACGATAATCTGTTTTTAATGGGAGAAGAAAAATGAGTATGCCGATTGGTAAGACGTTCAATCACGGTTACGGTGCTTCAGCTCAGGGGGGAATGGGATATAGGGAAATCGCAGAAAAGATGACGAGTTTGGGTGATAAGATGAATCACTCAACTGCTCGTAACATTTTACTGCGTGCGCTTGAAAAGCTCGCGGAACCCCTTGTCGCTGCATTTGAAGATGAGGCATGTTCGGATTCAGCGATGGTAGCTAAAGATCCGAGATTTCAAGAAAGTATGATTGCTATGTTACATGATATTTATGATTGATGTTTTCAATTCTTATCAACAAACTGAGGAGTCTTTCTGGTCACACAGCCGTACTAGAGGCGTGTGATTGGGATGAAGAGGTGATGAACTCTGCGTTTGAGGATTTGGAGGATGTGATTAAATCGTGTACCAGCTTAAGTGTTGATGAGTTAAACACTCACATACGTAAGAAAATGCGTGCTAAGTTTTACAGTGACGAAGTTATTAAATCACTTCTAAAACTCCTAAACATTGAAATACAAAACGAGATAAATGTAACAAGGGGAGAAGCATGATACCGTGGGATTTTTTTGCAAAGCGAAGAGGTTATAATTTAGCAACTATGTTAAAAAGTGGACAGCTAACAACATATGATGGGTATTCACAATGGTGTTTAGGAAAGGGGGTGGCACCTGTCAGTGAAGAGGTTTTTAACCAACATAAGCCCAAACCTGAACCGAAACCGAAGCCAAAGCCGAAACCGAAGCCGAAGCCGAAAGTTACGGTGCCGACCGACCAAAAGAGTACGATAGCCACTAAAAAAACCAGTACGAGGAAGGTGAAGGGTGCAACAAAAGCTAAAGGTCGAGTTAGCGCATCACGCAACAGCAGATCTGACGACGGGAAAGATTAGTGTTCCGATTGGCGATATCACTATTAACATGCCTTATGATGATTTTTTCGAACTAGTTTCACAAATGCAAGACATTGCACTAAGCTTTGCAACAATCACGGAGGTCCAAACGTATGCGTGCGAATCATGCGGAAGCATTAATGATGTTATACAAAAACTCAACGAAGAAAACTGAAGATTTGCGCTTTTTGAAGCCCGGTCAATACATGTCGGCTTTGGCTAATCGTTTCGTGCAAATACAAGACTCTGAGCTTTGTTTGGTGATCGAGCATCCAACACCGTCAAACAACACGCCTGATTCAGGTCGATACGTCGTGCTTGTGAATAACGAACAACTGATAGTTCAGGATTACAATCTCTTGAACTTATGAGAAAAGAACATGAAGGCTTGTTGGGTAATGTACCCACGTCTTAAAAATTAACTATTGTTCGATGATATTTATGAATCGAGGTTTATAATGAAAGGTCTGGATGATGCAGTTAGCCTAGCACTGGCAGGTACCAAACTTACGCCACAGCATGTTGAAGTCGTTGCCAAAGCGACAATTTTAGATCTTATTGATTTGGGCTTAAGTTTTCCAGAGATAGAGTTGCTAAAACGATTGGTACAAGTTCAAGCGCAACGCAACAAATCACAGAATGAAACATACCCGTTTAACGAGAGTAAGCGTGAGCTGTATCGATTGCTCAAGGAAGAGCTCGGTATGATATCTGAGTGTCCTCCTGTTGGAACAGAAGAATTTTCATTTATGGGTGACGTTGAAGAGCTTGGAGGCGAGGTTTTTGGCACAGCACAGGCAGAAACTGAAGAGCACGTGATGGGTGGTGGTGGAACCTCGCGACTAACCCGCCAGCATCTTAGTTCTATCGCACAATCTGCACAGGGCCTGTACGCTTCCCTCAATGATGATGATGAAGTTCCGGAATGGACCCAATCGCACATTGCCCAAGCACAGCAGATGTTGGATAACGTGGTTGAGTACCTAGAGTACCAGATGCTTACCCACGAAATGCACCATGAATCTTGAGGATAAAACCTTTCCGCAGTTGCGGAACCCCTAGAGCGAAAGTCCGTACTTGCCACTGAGGTACTGCTTAACTGCTGCAGCTTCGCCGGTGCCCAGAAGTCGGTTGTAAACCAGGACCTCACACACGTTAACGGCACCTGCATTCCCTCCGTCGTTCTCCGCGCCTACGCTAAACGCACCGCCGCTGACGTTTCCAGTGGCTGATGCTGTGGTGATCGTGTCGGTGGTACCGTCGCTAGCATCGACCTCGAGTTTGAGCTGGGAGGCATTTCTGTACGTTCTGACGTAAACGTATCCTTTACCATTGTAGCTGTTGGCTGTGGTCGCGGTTTTCTGTTTTGATCCCGTCTGTAACAGTCCCCTAATTTTTTTGTTCATATACATTACAGCAATGCCCGCCACGGAGGGACTGATCGCAGACGCCGTTGACAGGATAATCTTGTTGCCCGAGTTTGGGATGTCCACGATAATGTAAACATCGTATTCGTTGTTTCCGAAATCGAATGCCGTAGTAGAGCTTCCCACGAGATAATCGTTGCTGCCATCGAAAACTAACGCAGTTTTTCCGTTTTGTGCCCCGGCGCTTATGGTGGGACGATTGGAACTGTTCGTCTGCCTCAGGTGATTGCCGTTTCCGCTAAAATCTCGCCATTGCACCACACCGCTCGTGGCGGTTTGAGAATCGAAGGTTTTCGCATACCCGTTTGGCGATCCCATTACCCAAACCCTTAAGCCCTGGACCGGCACCACCATTCCTGCCATTCCACGCGATCGGCGATTGGGCTGATCAACACCCACTCGACCGATGGTTCCGGCCGTGGTACTTAATCCTTGACCACCTATACCAAACGCTGCCGAACTGATTCCACGCATCAGCCAACACCCTCGTAGCCGTGGGAACCTGTGATCAACAGCTGCTTATCCGCGCTGATGTCTGTCAGGCCCGCAAAGACTTCAAACGGCAATTTATTATTCGCTAACCCGCTATTGCTATTGCTTAGGAAGAGTCGTGAAACTCTCACATCGACGGAAAGGCTTTCACCTACGTCTAGCTTGATGTAGTTGCGACCGGAGAAGCTTCCTGTGGCTGGCACTGGGACGGCATTGACATCACCCTTTACACCGTGCTCGGTGAAACCAACTGCTAATACACAATCAGCCGGAGTCGCAGCACCAGTTACTCGGTTGCGTACGATAACAAATTTTGTAAGCCTCTTAAACCTTATTTCGAGGGTTTCTTCATCCACGAGCATGCTCGATGTAACGTAAGGTAATGCAGAAAGTTGATATTCACCAACCGCTTTCGCTCCGGGTTCTGCCCAATGAATTCCCATGAAAATTCTCCACTCTTGTAGTAATATTTATCCATGAGGTACAGCATGTTTCCAAGAAATTATCCTCCGATTATATACGGGCTCAGACGTCGTCTACGCGAAAGCATCAAACTTGCGAACGAAGAGTTCTTTTATGAAGATCTGGTGCTGCCAATCGAAGACGAACTCGTTGATTTCATCTTCGATGCAAGAGGTGGTGAAGTAAGAGAAGCCGAGTTCGATTACAGTTGGCCGTATCCCGTGGATCCCGTAGAGTTTGATGAAGATGATTCTAAAATATTCACTATCACTTTGTTTGTGTCCCCCGAGGACGACATGTCGGCCCCGATTAACGTGAGAGGGGATTCCATATCGCCGGGTGAAGAGGGGTTTTCGGAGATCAAAGTCTGGATCGAATACGAGCCAGGGATCGATCTGAGTGATCATTACAAATATATTGTGGGTCAGTTACGTGGCACTCTTGCCCACGAGATTCATCATCTCACCCAAGAGGGTCCGACCAAACGACCTGACTGTCCCGTCCTTCCTGAAAAAGAGGGCCACTCGCATAAGGAATATTTTGTTTCTGCGTGCGAAGTTCCTGCGTTTGTGATCGGTTTCCGCGCGGAATCAAGTTATACGGGCGTGCCGATTTTAGAGCTTATTAACGAGTATTTGGATAATTACATAAAGATTGGTAAGATATCGAAACAGGAAGCGGCAGAGATCTATGAAATCTGGACCAATCACAGTTTTATTTAGAGGTTGTAGTGAAGCTTCGAAAGTACATAAGGCAAGTTCTTAACGAAGAGGCCCACACGTTTCACGGTTACAAGTTTGGTCCAGGCAAGATTGGGTTAAGGGGTCCAAAGTTTAGCGATAAAGATAACGTTGCACCAGAGGACATCGAAGCAGCGATCGAGTGGCTCGAGGACGAGGAACCGGATGAGCTCGTTGCTTTTAGTAGAGGTGCTGCCGTTTTGAACCAAATGCTATCCGATGAACCCGGTATTGCGGACGAAGTGCCTCCGGTCACGTACATCTCACCCGCAGCATTGAGAAAATGGACGTCCGCACCCGTGCCAGTCCTACCAGCAGGAAGCAAGGTGGTTCACTCTGATGGTGATAACATCGTGCCTTTACGACAAGCGTGTCAGGTCGCCTCCGATGCGGGTGTTTCATTGAATGTGGTTAAGGGAAAGGGTGACGGCGTTGATCATGTCAGGGCATTGAGTTTTCTAAAAAAGGGGGCCGATTATGAAATCGATTCCAAGACGTGTCTTGCTTCTGACATGCCTGACTGGGGTGAGAGTGGTGAGGCTACAGAGAAGGAGCTGGATGCACAGATGAAACTCGCAAGAGAACTGGGTGGTATTGAAGAACACCTACGCAGATTTGTGAGGGACGTTCTTAACGAGACCGTCGAGTTTCGTGAGGTCGATTCACCACTGACGTATCATAGAGCGGGAAATATAAAACGTCTTGCGTTGTGTGACAGCAGCGTAACCGAGGGCCCACGTCGGCATGATACTTATTTTGCGGAAATTGAAAGATGGCGTCGGCGCACGAAATCAGGTCGACGTAGGTTAAAAAAGCCAGTGTTGGACGAGGTAATTCCTGGTGTTAGCGATAACTGCATCATTGGGTTCTTGGATTACCATAGTATGGGTCAGACGAGCGAAGGGAAGCCCATGTACTACATCGATTACATGAAGACGCGTCGGGATTTTGGTGGACAAAAGGTTGCCAGTCGTCTCATTGATGAGTTCTTTTCGCGATACGCGTCCGAACCAGGATCTTATGTAACCTTCGGAAAGATGATGAGAAAAGAGATCGGGCATCTCAAAAACAAGATGGCAAAGAAGTACCCCGAAAACACGGTAGTAGGCGGAGTGAATTATTGATGAAACACTTGCGGCAATACATAAGAATGTTGGTCGAGGAATGCAGCAAGGACAAGTACTGGGGCGTCGGTGGTGCTGGGATGGTCTTCGTGTGTCAGGAGGATGAGACGGTCTTCCTACAGAAACGGGGCGCGTATGTGACGGGTGGGGCAGGTCAGTGGGCCTTTCCTGGAGGGGGAATCCATCCAGAAGAAGCCAGGTGGGAATCCCACTACGACACGCCAATCGACGAAGAGTACGTGCTCTCTCCGAATGATCCCGTTTTTCTCGAGACTGCGCAGGAGGAGGTGATCGAGGAGGTCGGTTCAATTCCTCGGTACAAGGTGATCGACTCCTACATATACGAGGATTGTGGTTTCATATACAAAACGTTTATTGCTGACGTTTCACTTGTGACCAAGGAGGGATGGTCCGCCGTTCCTCCGGAGGAGGCAGCTTGGGAGACGGCTGGCTTAGGATGGTTCACCAAGGAGGAGTTTCTCCGACAGGATCTGTTCTTTGGTTTCACCAAGGGGCTCATAAACAAAGTGCTCCTGGCAATTGGGTAGGGAAAATCTATCATGAAAATGTATCATTCTACAATGCCAAACGCAATAGATTCAATTTTACGTGACGGGCTTAAAACAGGCATGCTTGGCATATCAAAAAGAGCTGAGACGGGCGGCGGGTATACGATGGCGGGTAACTGGGCTGATGAACATTACGGGACCAGGCCTGTGTATCTTGCTGTGAAGCAGGGATTGTATAGTCAAGCGGCACGACAGTTAGGGTTAGAGCTAGAAGTAGAGATTGATCCACGCACGTTAGTAGCAGATCTCCCCAGCCTGGTCGACACCGGTGCATACATTGAAGAAGATGGTATGTGGTGGGAGGACGATGCGCCCCCTAGCATGAAAAGATTTATCGATGCCGATGGGTTTGTTTTGTTTGATGAGTTACTCGTTCCTGGAAGTGCTGCGGCCTACGCGGCAATGCGCACCACGGGTACTGCTGCTTCACCCGTTGATATTCCCCCGGAACGAATCACTCGGTTAGCGAACGAAGGCGCGTTGCGTAAATACGTGAGATCTACGTTAGCTGAAGTGTCCAATGAGTACGGTTGGTCCGCGGGAAGCAGGAAAGAGTTCATGCTTGATGATGAAGGCATGGTAAAATCAGACAAGGATAACACCGAAAGATTCCTGAAGGCGTTGGGTTTGATGGAGATCAAGACACCCAAGCTAACACTTCAGCCTGATGCCCAGATTTTCTGTGACATGGACGGTGTCATTGCCAATTTTGTTGCAGGCGTAATACCCGTTCTCAACGATATACTTGATGGAAACGATCCCCTACACTTTGAACCAACAAAGTCGTGGCGAAAACGCTGGAGAAGAGTTCAAAGAGACATGGAACCTGATTGGCGAGCAGCCACAGCAAACGATATTAACATAAAGCAAATTAGAAATCTTATGTTCGCGACAGTTGGTGAAGCGCCAGGTCCGATTTTTGCTAATCTCCCACCCTATAATGACGGTGTTAGTAAGCTTTGGCCGCTTCTTAACTCTACAGGCCACACTGTTAATATTCTAACCGCGACCGTTAAGGCGACTCCTGATGCGACGTCGACATCGAGGGACGGTAAACTTGAATGGATCGCCGCACACCTCTCCCCACCACCATCGGAGACAATAACCGTTCAGGCCGATCGGGACGGAAGCTCGGCAGAGAAGAAAGCTCATTATGCCATGCGAGGAGGCGTTCCTAATTTACTTATCGACGATCACGCGAAGAACGTGGCCGCTTGGCGAGCCGCGGGTGGATACGCGATTCATCACAAACCCGGCAAGAGCAAGTTGACGATTAAACAACTTGAGAGGTATGGCTTATGAACCTCCTTCGTGAATACATAAGAAGACTGTTGGCAGAAGACGCTGGTTCCGCTATCAAGGTACAAAACTACGGAAACGGAATTTCTGCTGTTCTAAAATTGGCCGGTCTCGGCACCCAGGGTTACGTCACCGCGCGTGAAGTCCTTCAATTCGAGTACTGTACAAAGGATGTAGAAAAACTTCAGGCTCAAGGCTACGGTACACCTGGTGGAAATCCAGATTTCCCAACTCTAGGCCCACAGTTATTCGCCGTTGCAAACTCCCATGTGAATGCAGAGTTTAGAGGTTTGGGATACGGCAAGGAGTTATACAAAGCGTTGATTGAAGAGGCGGGCAACCAGGCTGGTGACCGAGGTGCCTTTGTCGGTGCTGATGAGTGCGCAGCTGGATCAACTTCAAAAGACGCGCAGAGAGTGTGGAAGTCTTTGGCACGTGATTACCCATCCTCTGGAAATGTCGTGTATGTGGGTCCGAAATGAAACTTCTCCGTGAATACATAAGAACGTTGTTGGAATGTGGCGAAGAACCGGCCATGCAACCGATAATGGATCCCCTCTTCAACATGAGGGAGATGTGCAAGGAGTTTACTCTCCTCGAGGACCATCTGAATCAACCGGACATGCAATGTCATGACTGTATCAATAAGCACCTAATGAAGTGCGAGGCCCTTGCCGAGGAAGCGATATCGCTGGACAAGGAGAATCGGTATCCGTTCATAGTAAAAATTCCTGGCGTCATTAGGGGTTGGCACCAACGTGTTTTGGATGGAGAATCTCTGGAAGACCTTGCTTCATCGATTCGCCCGGTTCGCAAAAAGCTCACGCCCTTGGTTGTGGATCGATTCGAAGTATGAAACTTCTACGCGAGTACATAAGAGGATCTCTGATCACGGAATATTTTCCGGCTCGTTCTCCCGGAAAGAGAAACGTCTGGCGCGGTATGAAAATTACGATGCCATCCGCCAAACTTGCTAGCTTGGTTCGTAAATATGTTCGAATAGGAGATGCCTCGGGAGTCAGCGGTAACGAATTAGTAAGATTTGTATTGGGACAGCTACAGGGTGAGAGCACTGGTGGATCGTGGTCTCTTAGCTTTGACGTTGCCACTAGTTTCGCCGATGCGTGGAAAGCAACAAATCGTGGAAAAGAATTGCATGTCATATTTCAAGCGACTGTCGACGAAGAAGCGGGTTACGATCCCCAAGCTACCCATGAAGAGCCTAGTATGTTTTATGACGAGGCTGAGGTTAGGTTCAGGCCAGGAACGGAAATACCTTTGACCGGAGTTTATGTTTTCATTAAGTCTAAAGATAAGTGGGCTAAACAGGAGTCGCAGTATAAACCTCTCATGATGAAGGCGGAAGACGATCCGATAATGGTGAAGGCATGAACCTCCTCCGTGAATACATAAGACGGTTGTTAACCGAGGTCGCAAAGGGACTACAAGACTTGCCACCAGGTGTGGGGGTTAGGATCATTGATGAGTATGGGATAGTTTCTATCTGGTACGAGAAGCTCGATAATTCAAAAGGCGACATCAATGGCCCTAGCGGGGGGATCCACATCGTCCATACGCGAGGTCGATCCGATCTTGGACCTTGTGGGGACGCCTGGAAGGTCTCAACGGTGGACGCCACACAGGGTTGGGGCCCATTGCTTTATGACATCGCAATGGAATACGCTACGTTGAATGGTGGGGGGTTGATCGCGGATCGCGATTCGGTATCACCAAAGGCTCGCAGGATATGGGACTACTATCTTAACAGCAGAAGCGATGTGGAGAGTCACCAACTGGATGATCTCAAAAACACATTGACACCCGACACCGAAGAAGACAACTGTGATCAACGAGTCGCGACCTACAACGTTCCCTTTGGTCGTGGTGAGGTACCGAAAAACATAGACTGGGTCGATTCACCTCTCAGCAAGCGGTACACGAAACCACCGATCACCATCGAGAAGCTCAGGTTGTTAGGAAAGCTGGTGGAATTATGAGGTTCATGCAATTGCGACACTGGCTTGCAAAAATGATCGCGGAAGATGGGTGTTGTCAATCCGAAGCGGTGTCGTACCTTTGGGCTGACCCCGACCAGGAAGACGTGCTCGATTATTTCGTGACCTACTTCGACTTAGACACGGTTCGACTGGATGATGTTCAAGCCGCCGCTGACGAAATGTACCAGCAAACCCAAGCCGCCATAGCTTCAGATTTTCCTGAAGAGATTCAAGTCTGGCGTTGTGGCGATTTGGTTGGTGATGTTACCTCCGTCACCACGGATAAAAACGTTGCCATTCGGGGTTGCGCCAGTGGGTATTACGGTAATGTCGGCGCCACCGTCGGTGCATACACCGTGAAACGTTCCGACGTCCTGGCTTCTATCGAGCATCTCTGGCCTGCCGGTGATTTCGTGGAGGGTGAACTGCTGGTCCGTCCGAACGCGCTTCGACCGATGAAAGAATCCTTGCTTCGCGAATACATAAGAGGATTACTGGCTGAGGCTGTGCTTGCAGACGTTCCTGATCTAGATTTGCCGGAAAGGCCCGACACAGATCCCCGCCGTCGGTCCTTTGACTATTCGCGAAAAGAGCATACACCGTATAGAAGAGCAATAAAGAAAGCATGGAACAAGTACGCAGATCGCAGTTACTGGCAGGACCCGAACGAGATTCTCGTTGTCCACTGGCTTGGGAAGTGGTCTGAAAAAGACAGTCTTCATGACTATTTCGCCTTCGATAAAATAGACAAGATGATCTGGGAGAAGGCGTTGAAGGCAGGAGTCGTCAGTGATGAGCCCCAAGTTGACGATTCCGATGATCCCTCTCCGTATGACGAGCCGTCAGCAGATTGGTTAAGTTTTTATGATGACAAAGATTTTTATGATAGCGTTGTCAAGCAGGTCGGCGGGTTTTCATCGGTGAAGATTCCTGGTATTAACGTTCCATCGAGGGATGAGTTAAGTTGCGTTGGCTATCCGCAACCCGTTGATGCGAACGAGCTTCCACGACGCCCACACTTCACGTTCAAGAAGTATAGGGTGACGTTTGCATCTGCGGAGGATGCTGGCACTGAGCGATTGAGCCGGGCGTCCCCCGCGGACAAAAAGAGACACGCAGGGTCCGGTTTGCCGAAAAGACCAGCTACGAACATCGAGCTTGAAAAGTTACCACTCGACAAAGGAGGCGTTGATGTTAAGTCTGTTGTTGGGGAAATAGTTATTGACAACTGGATCATTGATACATTCTACGGGTATAAATCAGACAGGGCTTTTGCAGAGAGACTAGGCATTAAATTTGTGAGTTTAAAATGAATCTCCTTCGCGAGTACATAAGAGAACTGTTAACTGAACAACCGTCATCAGGTGCGCGGTGGGTTGAAAGGGAAATGGAATCTCTCGAACCTGAGGTGTTGGATCACGTTTGGACGATGTACACCAATACGTACCTGAGTTTAAACATGGACCTGAGCGCGAAGAACGCTGCGGGTCTCAAGAAATACAGGGGCATCTTTCTCATCGATGTGGACAACCCGCCCGATGGCATACCCGATGCCTTCATCATTTACAAACCTACCGACTACGGTAACAAGATCGCGTTGCTTGGCACCTGTCAGGAAGAGATGTGTTTCAACATAAAGGCCGCGAAGCGTGCCGTTGTCGAAAAGATGTTCAGTCTTCTCATGGGCGGGGGCTTTTTCATTGAAGCAGGTGAAAAAATAGAAGACATCTTGCGCACCTCTAAGGTTCCACCGGTATGTGATGAGAAAAAGATCAAGAAGTTTTTGGGTAAGAAATTTGTTAGGTTCCTTGATGATTGTTATTATCAGAGGAGGCTAGCTATGGCAACCGCGATAGTTACTAAACGTATATACGGGAGTTTTGAGTAGACATGAACTTGATCCGTGAATACATAAGACGGTTGTTAACCGAGGTCGCCAAAGGACCGCAAGACTTACCAGATGAGGTGATCGTCGTCATACAGACGAGTGGGGAAGGGTTTTACACCTATTACGGTATCACAGATGACCCGACGGTGATGGCCGGCGACCCTTACTACCCCGTTGGTATGCACGGTAATGTTGAGGTTGGCTGGATCGGTCCCTATGAAGCAATAGGAGGTGGGACGTATGGAGGGATGGGTGACCTAGGCAAGTGTGACGGAGCCGGTGTTGTGATAGGGTCCGAAGCACATCCCAGTGGTTGGGGACCGTTGTTATACGATGTTGCGATGGAGTACGCAACGATGAAAGGGGGTGGTTTGATTGCAGACAGAAGCATCGTCTCCGCGGATGCTCGTCGAGTTTGGGATTATTATCTTAACAATCGAAGCGATGTTACAGCATATCAACTGGATGACTTGGGAAACACGCTTACCCCACAGGAGGAAGATAACTGTGATCAAAAAGTAGCGCGTCGACCATACGAACCATACAAATATGATGCGAGTGGGAAGGTGGACGTGAATTGGGTTGATTCTGCGTTGAGTAAACGATACACGAAACCACCGACCATGATCGAAAAACTGAAGTCACTTGGAAAGTTGGTGAAGTTATGAGGTTGCTTCGCGAGTACATAAGAGAAATACTGAATGAAGAGGATGTGCTCGGCAAGTGGGTGTGGCCTACTGCTGCTGGAGATACGTGGCCCAAAGAGCCAGACACAGACATAGAAGAAATGTTGTATCGACAACTTCATAATCACTTTGGCGCCATAGCCCCATTGAGCACCTCCGCGATATCTACGTTGCAACAGATTTTAGACTCAGGACAATATTCAGATGTATTTTCTCCATGTAAGTCTGGCCCGATCCTCAGGGGAATGAGGCTTCCAGTTTCCTGGCTAGAAAAATATGCACCGGAAGCTTTAGAGAATTTACCGACTGAGTTCAAGGACATACTAGACTGGGGACCACCTGTGCCAATAACGCCTATGACGTACAAGTCAGAAGGTAAATTCGGAAACGTTAGTTCGTGGACAAACAGTTGGAAGGCCGCAAGGCGCTTTACTACGCAGTGGTCGTCAGACACAGTTCCAGTGATATTACATTCTGATTGCGATTCCGGTTATTTCATGTACACATATTCATTTGCTAGATTTAAGGGTGGCAGGTATCGTGACGAATTCGATATTAGAAGGCTAAACCCTCAAGGAGGATCTGAAAGAGAGATATTGCTTTTTGGAGATTGCACCGTCACCGCAGTTCAGGTTAACGCTAGAAAGCAAGATATTGAGAGGCTTAAGAAATGAATCTTCTACGCGAGTACATAAGAGAGCTCCTTACCGAAAGGGCTATGGGCGTAGAAGATGTCCTGAAAGCTAGGTATTACGTTGTGGTCTCCGAGGACGCGTCCTCGTTTGAGATAAAGCTATATAAAAATGACCCTCGTCCCGCCCTCGGGAAAGCTCGTTTGCCCTATTCTTCAATCGGTGTAATTGCCGCTGAAAAACCCGCCGCCAGTCGAGGGCTGGGATGTTTAGGCGCATATGAGGTGGTATGGTCAAATGCCGAGGAGGCCTCGGGTTATGGGCCACTCCTCTATGATCTTGCTATGGAACTAGCGACAAGCAAGGGTTCGGGTATCATGGCCGATAGGATCAGCGTTTCTGATGATGCGTTCCGTGTGTGGAAATATTACGCAAATCGTCGCCCGGATGTAGAGATCATTCAGCTTGATGATTTGGATGATCGTCTCACCCCCGGTGAACCGTCAGACAACTGTGATCAAAAGAATGCGTACAAGGATGACCGTGACGGTTTGTATTGGCGCTACGGTGGCGGATTTGCGTGGGATCCACGAGGTAAGGAAGTTCTATTGAAGAGCCCACGTACGAAAATGTATCGATCGAAAGGCACTCCCAAGATAGAAGCCCTCAGGAAGGTGGGTAGATGGGTGCGGTGCTCGTGGGGCTCGGAATCGACTGGGGGGTGTTAAGTGAGTGATGCCGAAACCGTTTATGAAAGCGAGATATTTCCACAACTGACTGTTGCAATCATTTATCCTGAATCCGCTCAGTACGAGTTGCTGTCTCAACAGTTCAAAAAATCAGGGCACGCGTTTCTCTTACGTGATCACGATATGATCGTTGTTGATGGGGGTGCGGTGGGCCAGTCTTGGTTTACCCCAGATCACCTTCTGGTGATTCAGGCTCATGAGGCGGGGCATTATATGGCCGGTCATAGACAAGATGCTCACGCCTCCCGAGATGAGGCGCTCGAACGCGAAGCAGACTGGTTAGGTTACAATTTGCTCAAGCAAAAGGGGGAGACGAGTGCGGCAGACATTCATAGCCAAGAGTACGAAGCTCGTTACGACGCACCGCCCGCGGATCACGATGAGCTGATGACGCACCTTAAAAAACACCTAGGTGAATCGATACAAGAAAAGAAGCTTCGCGGTAAGAAAACGAAACGAGTGTTGTATCACATAGGCAGACGACCCGCTGAGCCCAAGCCTAAGATGAAGTGGCTTACAGACTGGGATTCGAATGCCATCGATCCAAAGACGGGTGAAAAGGGGGATTTTGTACGGATAGGCGTCGACGATGCTTGGAGGCGCTGGTGGATCGAAGGCCCCATAAAGTCCGGTGTTTTTTTGTCTCCCAACCCGAATGCGATTTCTTCGTTTCACGGAAGGACCGGCCACGTATATGCGTACAAAGTCCCGCAGTGGGTGATTGCCAAGTCCGGTGGCGTTCACCGTTTTGACCATGGTTCTGAGATTCTCATACCGGAGGACGTCTGGAACGAGGCAGGAGATGAAATTGAGTTTCTTGGCAAAAGCATGGACGAAAATGAGGTGTTCAGGCAGTACGACCTGAATTACGCCCGCAGCGCTGTCGATGCTGTCCCTCCTGGAGCAGACGTCGTTCCACAAGCTGGTGTTGCACCGTTTAACCTGCAAGGCTTGAGATCGTCACAACATCCAGAAGATGTGATCAAGCTTCTTACATCAGAAGAAAGAAAAAAAGCCATAGCAGCCATTAAAAAGAAATACGAAGAGAAAAGTAAGGGCCTAATCATTCCAGCAAAACC
>Ga0209128_1001424_pt1 | contig 16378 bp, 15 predicted proteins | sample ETNvirnome_6_100_FD_184072 | JGI IMG/M metagenome (GOLD analysis project Ga0209128, IMG submission 184072) | Marine viral communities from the Pacific Ocean - ETNP_6_100 (SPAdes) (version 2) | ecosystem: Environmental > Aquatic > Marine > Oceanic | place: Pacific Ocean | collected 2013-06-19 | reverse complement strand
GAATTTACTGGAGATGACGAGTTTGCACTAAGTGGAACTGATACAGATGATCCAGCAGGTGGTAGGGGTGATGCTTGGATGCACGGTGATGAAGAACCAAAGGAAAAACGTCCAGGTGGAAAACAATCAGAAGATGATTATCAGAAAGCAGACCAAATGATGAAGAAATATGCTGGTGTAGATATAGAGAAAGCAGAATATTGGGCAAAGAAAAAGAAACAGGCAGCAGATTCAATGATGGGTAGAACTGGAAAAGAATTAGATGAAAAGTGGATGAAAGAAATAATGAGGGTTTCTAATATTAAATGTGTGTAATGAATTATATTGCTTAACGATTTTTTAAGTTTATAGATATTTATTTACGATATGGAAAAACAGTTAATAAAATTTATTAGAAAAGAAATTTTAAAAGAAGTAAGTGCTTTAGGGGCAATTGCATCTGAAGCGGGACAAGTAAGTGTAAATGTTGACGGTTGGGAATTACCACCTGGTGGTTTTAAACCAATAGAAAATGTGGTGGATACATTAAAATTACAACTACTTGACCAACAGGAAAGAGTTGAACACATGAATGAGTTTAATACTGAAAAAATTCCTGAAGAGAAATATAGACAAGTAATGGGTAATCCTGTTGAGTATGATGAAGAACAAAGACAAACAAAAGAATTTGTAGGTAAGTATACAAACAAAACTAATGATATGAAGATAATTGGAGAAAGTACAATGAAAATATCAGAAAATAAGCTTAGAAGCTTAATAAGACAAGAAATAGTTAATCTTGTTTCCGAAGAAAACTCTCAAGAGACAGTTGCTGAAGCTGACGCACGACAATTTAAAAGTGGTAAGGTTGCAGACTTTGGTTTAGGATTTGGAACGAAAGAGCGTGGATCAAAAGTTGGAAAGAGAAGTGTAAGTAAAAAGGTAAAAGGATCTGCAAAATCTGTACGAAGTAAAAAGCCAGGAGGTAGCGATTACAAGGGAGGAAGTAGAGGTTGGACATATAGACCTGTTGTTAAGGGTGGAGAACTTGAAGGTGGTGGTAAGTTTACTGACACTCTTAGAAGAGGTGGTGCAACTCGTGTAAAAATGGAAAGTGATGCTTCAAATAAGGCCAAGAGTGATACAGATAGATGGGCGGCTCTTTTGCAAACAGCTCGGGGAAAGAGAGATAGATCAGCAGAACAATATTTTGAATTACAGGTGGCTATAAATGATGGTGAATCTGGATTGAAAAAAGCAATTCGTGATCATAAATGGGAATATATCACAGCTGGTGCAGATGACAATAGATCGGCACAAGAGGCTGCAATATCTAAAGTAAATTCAGCTAAAGCGGAACTTCAAGACCAAATGAAAATCTTAGGAGATTTGGGTAAAGCAGTTAATTGGGATGCTTACGATGCTGGTGGTGATAAAGGCGGTAAAGGCGGCGGAGGTAAAGGCTCATAATAATTTTATTATTTCTTGAAAAGCAACTTAGTTCGGGAGTACAGATATGAAAAAACGTAAAAAATTAAATGAATTTGCAATTGCAGGTGGAGTGGTAACAAGATCTCCATTTAGTACTTTATATCCAAGTACTGCAACTAAATCTACAAATCTTAGAGATATTGTAGAAGATGTTTATGGACAATCTACTCAAAAAATAAACGCAAAAGAATTTATGAGTGAAGTTGGTAATTTTAATTCATTCGGAAACGAAATTTATCGTGAAGGTAATTTGAAAGATTTGGCAGGGAAACTTTCTAAACTGGCAATGACTGCAAAACAACATACTTTACAAGAAACAGAAGATTGGTTTGATAAAATCACGGTAAATCGTAATATGAAAGAATTAACTGGTCTTTCTAATCAATTTAAGAAAGTTGCAACTGAAGCTCAATCACTTCAAGAAAGAATGAGTGGGTTATATGAAGATATGGGGCACATTCTTGGTAGATATTATGAAATACACGAACCTGGTCATGAAGAAAATGAAGTAGAGGAAAAGAATCAGGTTAAGGAAGGTGAGTATCAAGAGTTTTTTAAAGCTGCACTTGAAAAGTGGGGAGTTTCTTCACCAGATGAATTAGATGATGATAAGAAAAAAGAATTTTTTGATTATATTGATAAAAATTGGAGTGGTGAAAACGAATCAGATTAACACGGAGGTTACTTGGAAGTAAAAGTAAAAAAAAATAATGTAGAGTTTGCTCTACGGTTATTGAAAAGAAAAATTAAAGATTCAGGTTTAATGGTTGAGTTACGAGAACGTCAATACTACACAAAACCATCAGTAAAAAGAGCCACAGCAAAAAAATTAGGTCGTGTTCGTAATTGGTTAAATCAGAAAAAACTTAATCCAGATTGGTGTGGCGAACCACCAACAAGTGGACTTAAAGAAAAAATTAAAAAAGAACGATTGAGTTATAAAAAGTAACTTTTTTTAAAAATTACATATTTATATTAGAAGAATATATCACTTAGTTCTTATGTGATATACCGAAGATGCAAATCGCATTATAGTTCCCAATAACTATACTAAATCCAGATTAAAATACATTAAATAATTTTCTTTGAAGGTCGAACATTGAAGAAAATATTTATTTTATGTTTAATTTTAAGGAGAAATAAAATGGATGATCTTTTAAAAGATGCTATAGCTGACGCTAAGGCTGTTCGTGAAACAGCACTGGCTAATGCTAAGATAGCTCTAGAAGAAGCGTTCACTCCCAAAATTCAATCTATGCTTTCTCAGAAGATTCAAAGTGAAGTCGAGGAGCAGGACGAGGAAGAAATCGAAGAACAGGAAGAAGAAGAAGTTGAAGAACAGTCTGATTCTTCTGAAATCGGAGCAGCTGACAATGTTGTCAATGTTGCCGATGGTGATGACGAAGAAGATCCTCAAGGTCCTGGAGCCGTAACTGAACAAGACGAAGAAGAAGTCGAAGAACAGGAAGAAGAAGAACTTGAAGAACAGGAAGAGGAAGAAGTCGAAGAGCAAGAAGAAGAAGAACTTGAAGAACAGGAAGAGGAAGAAGTCGAAGAGCAAGAAGAAGATGACGAACTCGACCTAGAAGCAATTCTTCGTGAACTTGAAGAAGATGAAGAAGTGGAAGAGCAAGAAGAAGAAGAAGTCGAAGAGCAAGAAGAAGAAGAAGTCGAAGAAAATGAAGAAGAAGACGCACTTCTAGCTGCTGCTGACGCACTTGCTCCAGAAGCACCCTTAGACGGTTCTGATGAAATCGAAGAGCAGGAAGAAGAAGAGATTGAAGAAGATGAAGAAGAAATTGACCTTGAAGAAATTTTGAGGGAACTTTCTGAAGAAGGTGAAGAAGAAGTGGAAGAAGATACTGAAACTTCACAGGGAGATGTATCGAAACTTCAAAATGAGCTTGAAGAGCATCGTAGTGTGGTAAAATACTTACGTTCTAAATTGAACGAAGTAAATTTACTCAACGCAAAACTATTGTTTACAAACAAGTTATTCCGTTCATTCGGTTTAACTAACGAACAGAAGTTGAAAGTCGTTGAAACGTTTGATAGGGCACGCAATTTGAGAGAAGTTAAGTTAGTGTTTTCAACATTAGCTGAATCTTTTGGACCAAAGAACGTCGATAAGCCCGCAATTAAAGAGAGTAAAGGCACAGCATCTAAAGCTGTTGCTTCAACGAAGCCCAAAAGTAAGAAAGTTATTACTGAAGGGTCTGAGATGAAGGATAGATTTCAGAAGTTAGCTAATATTCTATAACAAGTAATTTTTTAAAATTGGAGAAAAACAATGGCAGAAAATCTAAAAGCGATTGAAAACCTCATGGACAGTTACGACTCCCAGAGGAATCGCAGAAAAGAAACTAGCCGTCTGGTAAACAAATGGGAACCTACTGGTCTTTTGGAAGGATTTGATGAAGACAATAAAACTCATGGAATGGCAGTATTACTAGAAAACCAGGCACGTCAGTTGATTGATGAAAGTTCAAGAACTGGAGCGTCTGAAGGTTCAGAAGAGTGGTCGGGTGTTGCACTACCATTAGTGCGGCGTATCTTCGGTGAATTGGCAGCACAAGATTTCGTATCAGTGCAACCTATGAACCTACCATCTGGACTTATTTTCTATCTTGATTATAAATATGGTTCAGCACAAGCTGGTCATACATCAGGTGGAGATGTTTTTGGTAACACATCCGGATCGAATGTGGATGCAAGTGGAGGACTTTATGGGGCAGGCCGTCATGGCTATACTATAAATGATGATATTGCAACACCATCTTCATCTTTTGCTAGTGCTTCATGGGCAGATGTTGATTTTGAACCTGACCTGAAAGCTACTGGAAGTTTGCTAAAAATCACAATTCCACAGTCCGAAGTATCAGGATCTGATCCTGAAGGTGTGAGAGCATTTGAGATTAGTGGTAGTGGTGCAAGCGCAGTGACTAATTATTATCCAGCTTATAGTAAAGCTGATGGTAGTAATTTTACATTTATAGCAAGTGTACCTGGTGCAGGTGAAGACTTTAGTGTAAAATACCATAGAGCACCAACTGATATCACACGTGGTGATTTTGAAGCAGGTGCTACACATGATTTTAGTGGAGATGCAGATTCTACAGGTAAAGATGTTGGTATACCAGAGATAGACATACAGATGCGTTCAATTCCTATAGTCGCTAAGACTCGGAAATTGAAAGCTGTTTGGACTCCTGAGTTGGCACAAGACCTTAATGCTTATCATAGTGTTGATGCAGAAGCAGAACTTACTTCAATGTTGAGTGAGTACATTTCGATGGAAATCGATTTGGAAATCCTTGATATGTTGAGAGCTAATGCAAATGCTAAGAAAGAGTATTGGTCAGCAAGACCTGGGTATGAGTATGATGCTTCGTTGAATGGTTCAACGGGTGGATTTGCTGAAACATCAGCAAATGCAAGTGCTTATACTAAAGGAACTTGGTTCCAGACTCTTGGAAACAAACTGCAAGCAGTGTCTAATGCTATTCATCAGAAAACTTTACGTGGTGGTGCAAATTGGATGGTGGTTTCACCTGAAACTGCAACTATCATAGAAAGTATTCCTGGATATGCAGCTGATACAGCAGGGGCAGATTCTTCTAATAAGTTCGCAATGGGTGTTCAGAAAGTTGGATTACTGAACAATCGTTGGACTGTTTATAAGAATCCTTACATGCTTGATAATACAATTCTGTGTGGTTTCCGTGGAAGTAATTTCCTCGAAACCGGAGCTGTATATGCACCGTATGTACCTCTTATCATGACACCGTTGGTTTACGATCCAGTTAACTTTACTCCTCGCAAAGGCGTGATGACAAGATACGCGAAGAAAATCGTGCGTCCTGAATTCTATGGAGAAGTAGTAGTTGCTGATGTAAACTACGTTTAATTGAACGGCAATTAAATAGTTAATAAAAAGGGGGTGAATAATTCACCCCTTTTTTATGCTAAGAAATCTTTCATTTAATTTAATTTTTTATCCTGTTGATATTTATAATTGAGTTATTATGTTTAATTTTTCAATAGGAGATAAGTAATGGCAGAACCAATTTGGCCAGGTAGTAGTTCTTTTTCAAGTGGAGATACACCTTGGGGTTTTTACGATACAGATAATGAATTTACTGCATCTGCAGATAAATTTGCTAATTGGGCAGCTAAAAGACTTGGTTATCCAATTATGGCAATTGAAATGCAAGATGTACAGTTTTATACTTGTTTTGAAGAATCTGTTAGTGAATATTCATCTCAAGTAAATCAATTTAATATTAGAGACAATTTACTTCATTTACAAGGACAACCAACTGGTTCTAATGTAACACATAAAAAAGTTAGTCCTACTTTTGGAAGGGCAATTCAATTATCAGAACAATATGGAACTGAAGCAACAGTTGGAGGTAGAGTTGATCTTAAAAAAGGTTCAATTACTGTTAATAGTGGTAGTCAAGAATATGATTTAAATGCATTATATGCTTCAGTATCAGAAAGTGGTGAATCTATTGAAGTAAGAAAAGTATATTATGAAGCATCCCCTGCAATTGTTAGATATTTTGATCCATATGCAGGTACTGGAGCAGGTTCTTATAATATGATGGATAGTTTTGGTTGGGGTAATATGACACCAGCGGTACAATTTATGATGATGCCAATGTATGCAGACCTTTTGAGAATACAAGCAATTGAATTTAATGACCAAATTCGAAAATCAGCTTACACTTTTACATTATTAAATAATAAATTGAGGATATTCCCTAAACCAACAGCAGAGTATAATTTATACTTTGATTATTATGTTAGAAGTGAAAGGGATAATCCATTTAAAGCTGACTATAGTGGTTCAGTAGATGTAGTTTCTGATTATTCTAATATTCCTTATGATAATATGGAATATAAATTTATAAATGATGTTGGAAAACAATGGATTAGGAAATATGGACTTGCATTGAGTAAAGAACTACTTGGAATGGTTAGAAGTAAGTATGGTTCTATTCCAATTCCAAATGCAGAAACCACTTTAGATGGAGAAAGTTTAAGATCAGAAGCTGGCACTGAAAAGGAGTCATTGGTTTCTGAATTGAGAGAAACGTTGGAAGCTGTAAGTGGTAAAGCTATGCTTGAGGCTGATAAAGATGAAGCTCAATTTTTACAAGAGAAATTACAGAAATCACCACTTGAAATTTATATAGGATAATATTATGCCAGGAAGATTTTTACCTCAACGTGATTTGGATGTATTTCAAAGCATAAATAAGGAATTGATTGGTGATTTACGAGTTGGTAAAGAAGGCATCATTAATCAAACCGTTGCAGTATATAAAATTTCAGCTTATGATACTTCAACTAATTTATATGGTGAAGCTGTAGGTGGAAAACGTTATAAGCCAGGAGTAAAAATTGCTTGTCTCATAGATGCAGCAGATTTTGATTGGACAACAGATGAATTTGGTGCAGATGAACAACAAGATGCCACATTTCATATTTTAAGACAAACACTTCTTGATTTAGAATTAGTACCAGAAATAGGTGATATAATAGAATGGAATTGGGCACATTTTGAAATTACTACTCTTAATGAAAATCAACTTGTTGGTGGACAACAAGATGATAATTGGAGTATAAGTTGTTTTACACATAGAGTAAGATCTTCAGGTTTAAATTTACAGAGAATAAGGAGTAATTAATGGCACGGAAAAAACCGTTGCCTCGTAGTCAAAGAAAAGTTGTAAATAGGGCACGAGAGTATAAAAGAACAGATGATACAGTAAAAAACGTATCCGTTGGATTAATGGATATGGATTCTGCTATAATGTATTATTTTGAAAATGTCATTAAACCAACCGTAATAGATAATGAAGAAACTGTAAAAGTTCCTGTTATGTATGCATCTCCAGAACGATGGTTTGCTATACAAAAAAGTGGTTATTTGAGAGATGCTAAAAGACAATTAATTTTACCAGCTATTGTATTTAGGAGAACTGGATTTGCGAGAGATGATGCTATAACAATTGATAAGTTAGATGCAAATGATCCTAAATTACATTATACATTTGAAAGAAAATATTCAGATAAAAATAGATATGATAATTTTTCTGTTCAACAAGGAATATTTCCACAAAAAGAATATTATAATGTAGCTGTTCCTGATTATGTAACTCTTTCATATGATTTTATTATTTGGACTCATTATATTGAACATATGAATAAAATTGCTGAAAAGGTAAATTGGAGTGACGGTTCATATTGGGGTGAACCTGGTAAAATGAAATTTAGAACTCGAATAGATAATTTTACTGATGCCACAGAAGTTTCAGATAGAGAACGTGTAGTAAAAACGGAGTTTAGTATAACTTTACATGGTTATCTATTACCAGAAGCATTTAATGATTTAGTTACAACTCAAAAACATCTTACTCCTAAAAGATTAGTAATTAAAAGTGAAACGGATCTTGATATTTCATCTATTGTTAAGCTAGAAGAAGGAGTTCAAGAAGTTAGGGTATCAGGAAAATCAGCTAGTTCCCAAAGGATTATTACAGACAATCCATTGATAATTGAACAAGGAACTGGAGTTATAGTTTCTAATACTGGAGTTGAATGGTTAGGAGCTGAACGATTAACTCAAAATATTTCAATTGGTCAATCAGTAGCTACTTCTTCAAATGTTCAGTTTAATGATATAAGTGCAAGTAATGCGGTTCATGTTGGAAATGGAACTTCACTTGATTTAACTGGAACAGGAGTAACAGGGGATTGGGCTGTAGATGGAATATTAAGTACAACAGGAAATTTATTAGTTGATGGTGATGCAGTAATACAAGGTGATTTAACAGCACAGTCATTTAATACTGAACTTGTATCTTCGTCTGTTCTTTATGAAAGTGGTTCTACTAAGTTTGGAGATGAAGTAAGTGATACTCATCAATTTACTGGTTCTTTAGAAATTTCTGGTTCTTTTGAATTAAATAATTATGAAATAGGTGAAATATCAAATGATACTTCTTTGACTGATTCGAGTATTGATACTTTAGTAACTGAGAATGCTGTTAGATCATATGTAGATGCACAGATGTCAGGGGGAGCAAGTTCTGCAGATACATATTTACGAAAACAATTTGTTAAGAAAAATTCATCTTTAATTGGAAGTTCAACGGCCAGTTTCACTGCAGTAACGGCTTCAGCACCAGCTGGAGTATCAGCGACAACTGAAGATGATTTTCTATTTTTCTTAAATGGTCAATATATGGAACATGATGCTTTAACTATTCAACAAGCAGGTTCTACGTTTTATCTTAAAGTAGATACTGATAGTATTGGTTATGTTCTTGAAACTGATGATGAAATAATTTCATGGGGAAAATTTAATTCTTAAATAATCTCACTTCCACTTTTCTTTTACTATTTCTTAATATTTATTAGTATGAGAAAACGTCATTGGAAGAACCGCAAAAATAGAAAGTGTCCAGACTGTGGGCGTATAATATATTACACACGAAAAGACACTTTTGACCGTGCTATAGGAAACAATTCTGTATGTAAGTCTTGTGCCCAGGCCGATAGAAAACTCACTATGGAAACCATTGAGAAAATGAAACAACCAAAGAGTAGAACACACAAGAAAAACATTTCACAAGGAATGACTTTGTATTGGGAAGAGAGAAAAGAACAAGAATCAATAAAATATAGGGAACTTAAATGGCTTACATAGGGTTAAAACAATTAGATCCCATATTAACAGGTTCATTACAAGTTTCTGGCAGTGCGGGAGTTACTGGATCTTTAGGGTTGAGTGGAAACATAAGTGGTTCATTAACTTCAACTGGTTCGTTTGGTTATGTTAAGGCCGATACTTTTGAAGGAGTGGTATCGTTTGATGGATCTGGAGGAACAGAAACTTTATTTAGTGGTAGTTTAGATTCAACTGGTTCATTTGGTTATCTAAATGTAGAAGGTGATACAGTAATAGGTGGTAATTTAACACTTGGTGACGCAACTACGGATTCCGTAACTGTAGCTGCAGATTTCACTTCTAATCTTATTCCAGATGCGAATGTTACTTATGATTTAGGAAGTTCATCCCAGAAATGGAGAGATGGTTTCATGGCATCACTTGTAGTAAGCTCGTCTACATCAGGATCAACTGCAATTACTGCAAACAATATTACAAATGGATACCCAACTTCTAATCCTTGGGGAGAAAGTTTAGATGGAAGTTATTTTAATAATTTTGATGAAACAACTCATGTAAGTGAAATTTTAAGATTCATAGCAGGTGCAATGAGTCACTCATTGGATGTATCAGATGCTTCACCCAATACAAAGTATTGGAATACACTTTCAACTTCCCATACACAAGGTTCAACTACATCAAAAAGTTCATTATTAGATGGTGTATTAGGTTCTTCATATGAAACTGCAAGATTATCTAATAGTTGGACAGGTTCTGCATTTATAGATATGGATGAAACTGGTTCTTATAGAGCAGTTCAAGATTATTTAGAATTAAAAGGTTGGGTACAATCGAGTGATAGAGGAACTAACGATGTGGGAACAAACCCATTTCATGGAAGTTATGCTACTCGTATTCCATCAACAATACAAACTCAAGCAACACTTGGTACAAATTCACATACAGTTACTGCGACTGCTGGTGGTGCAAGTGGTGTTTATAGTAATTCTAACTATTTCGGAATGGGTGGATTAACAAGTGGTGGGGCAACCCCGTTTTATGTAAGAGTAGTGGCATCACATTCATTTAGTGATAATTACGCAGACGCTACCCCAGATGAAAATTCAACTTTTACAACTGAATCTTTAGTAGATTATTCTATAAATTCATTTACTACATCTAATGGGTTAGTATTAGCAAAAATTGAAACGGCACAACCAGCTGTTATTCCAGCTGCATATCAAGATGGTGATTTTAATAGTGTTGCGGGACCAATTAGTGGTAGATTTTATACTGGGGGAGCAACAAGTGCAACAAGTATTTCTGCAAGTGGATATTATGCAACTCATGATATTAAAGCAGGATTAAAATCAGGTTCACAGGCAGACTATGTATTTAAGAATGGAAGTGATTCAACTACAAGATTTTATTTATATGCGGGTGGATTACCAAGTGATATTACAACAAGTCAACCGACTGCAGTAGTAAGTCAAAAATTAAATAGAACTGGATTTACAGCAACATCAAGAAGTTTTAGTGGGGCACCATATTTATTAACTTGTACATATAGTTTCACTTTTGATTCCGAAGTAAGTAAATCTTTTGATCCTTGTTATGGATATGGAACATCAGTAATGGTGAATAGTAATCCAACAGATGAGTGGGAAAATATAGGTTCAACAACAATCAGTAATACAACTACAACTGTAAATAATAGTGGAGTATCATCTACAGGGGTAAATAATTATGTTATAGATAGTACTAAAACTACAAAAAGAAGTAGTGGGGGTGATCCAGAGATACAAGATATAGCAGTTGCAAGTTCTTCATTTACTTTTACACTTGATAGTAATACTGAAAATGTATCACAAAATAGGTCAACGGATGAAGTAAGAAATTATGATTTAACTTTTAGAGCAAGAGGTAGAAATTGGAAAAATACTTCAGTTGATTCTACATCTGCTACACAAGAATTATATGATGCAACTTTATTTGGACAAGTAGCGGCAAGTGGTTCAATGGCAGTTTATAGTAGAGCACAAGGATATGATTCAAATACTTTAGAAGATTTGACCGAATCATTTACAGGTGAAGATTTTAGAATAGTAATAGCAGATAACGTACAAACATTTAATGGAGATTATTTTACAACTGGAACTTTTCAAACTAATGATGAGGGGGATAGTGTATTAGGTGATTATGATTTACAAGTGAAACCTGGATATTTGGTAGAACCAGGTGGTGATTATGGGTATTGGTTTCCAGAAGATTTTGGTAGTGGGGATTATAAATATTATATACGAAGATTTCAAAAATCAAGTGGAACAAAAACAGCAATGACAGTTGATGTTGGTAAAACATTAGTTAATTGGAACGCAACTACTGCTGATAGTGTAGCTGTAGCTATATTATTTGAGAGTTCTGGTAATGGAAGTGGTAATAATGTTTCTTTAGGTACAGCAAGAATTTATGATCCATCAGATTTAACAAGTAACTCTATAGAAACGGGTATAGCATCGGACAATTTTAAAAATCCATTTACAACTGCTATAGATTTGTTTGGAAATGTAGGTGGAAGTAAAAGTAGTACAGAATATACAGTTCCAATAAGGAACGCAGACGGAATGTATTTAGATAGTAATGACGATCAATTATATGTGATAATTAGATATAAGGGAGATCCATCTCCTGTAACTTCAATAACATTGAGCTATAGCTAGGAAAATAAGAAATGGGATTAATAGCAGAATTATCAAAAGCGATACGACTACTTGGTAGTAGACGATATACGAGTGGGGATTTAACAACTTCACAAGAATCATTTACAAGTGTATTAGATGTTAATACTAGTGAGATATATTCTCAACAAGATAAGATACCATCTACTGGACTACCATTTAGTGGAAGCGCTGACCAATATTCAGTCTATCAGTCTGGTGGTGAAAATATATTGAAGTATTGGTATAGACATCCACTTACAAAATCAAATGTAGATAGAGATGTGTGGTTTTTTGTAAACCCATCAGGAAGTGATGATGGTATAACGCCACAGTTAATTAGTTCTGATCAACAAGCAAATTTTACATCAAATAAATACTCAGATGTAAGTTTGGCTAATGCCGTGGCAGAAGATACTACTCCAGGATATAATGTAGTGGTGTATAAATCTACAACTACGGATTCAAGTTCTTTGAGTGGTGGTGATAAAGTATCAACTAATGATTATCAATTTGATTATAAAACTGGAGTGTTACAGTTTGATGATAATAAACCAGGAGCAAGTGATAGAATTTATATGACTGCATATCAATATGTTGGTAAAAGTATGGATTCAACTATTTCAGGAGTGGCGGGAGATTCACCATTTAGGTCAACTGGATCCTACTTTTCAACAGGTCAATTAGAAGATTTAAGAATAAGTGGTTCGATGTTAATATCGGGTTCCTTGGTGGTACAGGGAACAACTATAATGGATAGTTTAGATACAAATACAAAAAGTTTAGTAGTAAGTGGGGCAATGGATTTGGTAGACCAAACAGTTGGAAGTGCAATAGCCAGTGCTTCTTTTAGTATATCAAATTTAGGTACACTTGCAACACGAGATAGTGCAGGAGTAATAGATTTAGGGGAAGGATTTAATTAAAATTAAATAAAGTAATATTTATAGTAGAACAATAGCATATTGTTCAAATTGGAGACAAATAATGGCCCAAATTATAAAACATAGACGAGGAACATTAGCAGAGTTAAATGGTGTAACCTTAAACAATGGTGAACTTGGTATAGTGACAAGTTCAGTTGATAATATAGGAGATGCTGTATTAAAGACTGCAGTTGTAGTAGGTAATACAGACGGTACAAATCGTTTAAGTATTGGTAGAATTATAAAAGGAAATGCAACTCCAGATTTAAGTGGAATAACAGGTGGTGCAGCATTTAACGATATGTTATATCATGAAACTGATGCTAAAGCTCTTAAAGTTTTAAATACTGGTGGTAATACAACTTTAGATTTAGGAGCTAATATAACTGTTAGTGAAATAGCAGGTAATATAAGTGGTTCTGTTTCTTCAACTGGTTCATTTGGATATTTAAATGTAGTAGGTGATGCGATAATAGGTGGAAATTTGACTTTTGGAGATGCTAATACAGATAATGTTAGTTTTGGAGCTGATATCAGTTCTTCTCTTATACCTAATAATGATGACAAATTTGATTTGGGTAGTTCAGGACAACAATGGAAAGATTTATACATAGATGGTACTGCAAATATAGATAGCCTAGCAGCCGATAGTGCGGCAATAGGTGATTTAACAAGTGGTAGAGTTGTTGTTGCAGGTGCCAGTGGAGAATTACAAGATGATAGTGATTTAACTTTTAGTACTGCCACATTATCTGCAACAAATCTTACTACAACTGGTACAATAAAAGATTTTTCAGTTGCAAGTGGTTCACTAACATCAAGTGGTTCATTTGGATATGTAAATGCGTTAAGTGGTGTAAATGCTGGTAATATAAATGTGGGGATTAGTAGTCTTAATGAAATAGATACTGATAGTGGAAATCTAACATTAGATTCTACTGGGGGTGAAGTTATTGTAGATGATGTATTAAGAGTAACAGGAAATACTCAATTATCAGGATCATTATTGATTGAAGATGCTGCTGCAACAATTACACATGAAGGAGCAACTTCATTAACTATTAGTTCTACAAATGGTACTGTTTTGGTAGAAGGTAGTGTTTTTACTGGTGATGATCTGGAAGTTCCTGGAAATTTGACTGTTAGTGGCACTACAACAACTATTGATTCAACTACACTTAATATAGGCGATAATATTATAGTATTAAACGCAGCTGGAGCAGTGGTAGATAGTGGTTTACAAGTTGTAGATGCAGTAGGTACAACACATACTGGATCATTATTATGGAATGCAACAAATGATTATTGGTATAGTGGAATTAGTGGTTCAACACATTATAGACATCCAGTACAGTCCACCGCTTCAGATTTAACAGATAATAGGGTGGTAATATCACAAGGTGATGGTAGAATTGAATCTTCAACAGCAATAACTGATGATGGAACTACAGTAGATATTAGTAATAGGTTAGATGCACAAGCAAGTTTAGTGGTAACAGGTTCAGTATATGCGACAGCTGGAGCAAGTGTAGCAGCCGCATCTGCAAGTTTAGTATCGTTTAGAAATGATTCTAATGACCAACTTGGATATTTAGCATCAGCTGATACACAAGCAGTAACTACTGGTTTGGTTGGATATAATACGAGTACAGGAAATTTAACTATCAGTTCAGTAGTTGATGGGGGAAGTTTCTAAAGATTTTTTGGGGTATATACCCCGTAATATAGTGACAATATTGTCGGAGAAAGAGCCATATGGCACAAATTGTAAAATTAAAACGTAGTTCAGTTGCTGAAAAAGTTCCCACAACTTCTGATTTGGAGTTGGGTGAACTCGCTATGAATACGGTTGATGGTAAAGTTTATTTTGAAAAAAATGATGGTTCTCCTTCCGTTCAAACAATATTAACAACAAGTTCACAAACAACTGGTTCAATAGAATTAACAGGAGCAGTTACTGCTTCTGCTTTTAGTGGGGATGGATCTAAAATAACTGGAATTACAGCTGAAGATCCAAATGCAGTTGTGTTTAGTATAGTGTTTGGGAGTTAATGAGTGGCTAATACATTTAAAAATGCAGCAACGGGATCAACTACAGATGTTACTACGATGTATACTTGTCCAGGTGGAACTACGGCAGTTGTACATGCTATTTATTTAAGTAATGTAGATGGAACAAATAATGCAACTGTTAATTTGAGTATTAGTGGAAGCGCTTTTTTTGATACACGAAGATATATATTAAAAACATTAGAAGTTGCAGCAGATTCTACGGTTGTGATTGAAAAACCCATTAATTTAGGAGCTGGAGATAAATTAGAAACACAAGCTTCTGCTAATGATGACGTTGAAGTATTTGCAAGTATTTTGGAGATGACATAATGCCTAAATATATTGGGTTGAATAGATTTGATAGTAAAGTTACCATAAAAAGTGGTGGTGGAGAAGTAACTGGTTCATTTTCAGTTGAAGGGGCAATTAAAGAAAAAGGATTAAGTATTCCAGTTTTGATAGAAAAGATGGTAGTTGATAGATTAGGAAGTGATGGTGGAACTCCAGATTTTTTAACTTTTGTACCTATTGTTGATCAAAACGGAGAACAAGTAATAATTTCATAGGAGTATATGAATGGCAAAAACACATAGCAGTTTAACAGGAGCTGATTTACACGCACCCCAGTCGTTTACTTTAGAGAACGCTACTGAAATTTGGAATGTAAGTCAATCTATAAATAAAGTAAATCTAAGTGGTTCACTTTTACCAACTGACGAGGCCTCGTTTGATTTAGGTAGTGCTGCATTATCGTGGAAAGATTTATATGTTTCAAGTGGTTCAATAAAATTCATAGATCCATCAGATAATTCAGTTTTACAAACATTAACAGCAGATTCAAATGGAGTTAGTTTTGGTGGTGGAGATGTTAGTGGTTCAGTTATTAGTGGTTCAAAACTTCATATCGTAGGGGACTCTTTTATAGGTGGTAATTTAACTCTTGGAGATGCAGATACAGATTCTATTAGTATAACTGCAGATTTAACTTCTGATCTTACACCAAATGCTGATGTTACTTATGATTTAGGAACTACTGCAAAACAATGGAAAGATTTATATGTAGGACAGGCATTAGTCGGACAAACTGGAAGTTTACATCCAAGTGCTTCTTTTACAGCGTTAATGGATGGTAAATCTGGAATGATGTTACCTTCTGCTTCGAGTGATCCAGTAGGATTAGGTACAACTGAAAAGGGAATGACATATTTTAATATAACTGATAATTTAATGAAAGTTTATAGTGGTACTGATTGGGTTCCAGTTGGTTCTACAGAAACAAAAGATAATATACTTTCTATGGTAGCAGATTCAGATGGAGATAACGCCAGTTCAGCTATTAAAATGAGAATAGATGGAACAGCAGATGCACAGAATAAATTAGTTTTACAGTCTGATAATTTACATAAAATGACTGGTAGTATAGATGTATCTGGTTCGATAACTGCAAATAGTACATGGTCAGGGTCTACGGCAATTTATACCAATAATATTCAAAATGGATATCCAACTTCTAATCCTTGGGGAAGTGGTTT
>Ga0209128_1001422_pt1 | contig 16402 bp, 18 predicted proteins | sample ETNvirnome_6_100_FD_184072 | JGI IMG/M metagenome (GOLD analysis project Ga0209128, IMG submission 184072) | Marine viral communities from the Pacific Ocean - ETNP_6_100 (SPAdes) (version 2) | ecosystem: Environmental > Aquatic > Marine > Oceanic | place: Pacific Ocean | collected 2013-06-19 | reverse complement strand
GTCTGCTTAAAATCAATGATTGTAGGTCGTCCCTTATAAAGACCAATCATATCCGTCGTTCCTGCGTATTTTCCTGGATAATAGAGATGAACCTCGGATCCCCACACCTCTGTAATATCCTGAAATGATTCGTTGATGATCTTTTTGGCCATTTCCTCGGCCTTTTTGCCAATTTTGGTGAGATCCTTGTAGGGGTGCTTGTTCGTATAATGTTCTATATATAGGTGGAGTGCGGTTCCAATCCTGCCAGAATCCCGAATGATTTGCTCGGCTTTTTTCTCGCCAACTTTTTCACGCCACTTTTTCAGGAAAGACCTGTCCTTAGTCTTGTTAAGGACGGACGTGACGGACGGTAAGCTTTCGCCATCCGGTGTCAGGTACAGTCTTACGTCCCCGTCTTCCCTCTTAAGATCTGCGTAATTATATTTCTTTATTAATTGCACACGGCATTATAGCACAAGTGATGCGATTCCGCCAGTGTTCATTTCACGAGGATTGTACCGTGTGGTATCAAAGGAGGTGACTCCCCTCATTTCATTTGGATTGAGGACGTCCCTCTGCGCCGCCCTCTGAAGGTTCTCATACACGCGGTTGCTCTGAATGACTCTTCCCTGCCTGTCCATTGGGACATTCATCGCTCTATTAAGATGTTTTGCCATGTTTCCGACCGTGCTTGTTCCAGCAAACACGTCTGAGAGAGCCATTCCGCTTAGCGCCACATCTCCTAAAAATCCTACATTTTTTAGAGTGTTAATACCAAAACGAGTATAAGGATTATTAATTAGAGGATGAAATTTAGAAAAAGGTTCATTTGTTAAACTTTTTATTTTGTCCCAATATGAAGGAGGCTTCGATGGTTTTTTTGATGAATAATATTTTTCCCAATCTTCTTCAAAAGGGGTTTCCCATCCTAATTTCCACGGTTGACCACTCTGCATCACTTTTCTCATGTCTTCCAACTTTTTCTCAAGCCCCAACATATTTTTTGACTTTAGATCAGCTTGCACGCTTTCCCATAAGTTAAGTTTTTTTTGTGACGCTATATCAGACGGAACTGTTAAGTTTAATGGATTTCCCCTTCCAGCAGGATTTTCTACACTCCCGACAGACTCAGGCATAGTGGCTAAGCTTTCAAAATAATACCTTAAAGGCTTGCCCATTTGTGCGCTAAGTGGTGATCCTTTCATAGGTTTTCCACTTGTCGGAAATCGTTCCATCCCTTCAGTTGGGGTTTCTACCAATTCTAATCCTTCAGAACCCATACCCATTTCAGGAACCCAACCTTGCAAAGCTTTTTTATCAGCAGCTAATTGCAGAGCATTTTTAGTTCCAGAAGAAAGGGAAATAGGGGATTCAGTATTTAATTCATATATTAAATTACTTTCGGGTCCAAATTCACCCATAAAATTTTTATTGGCAGTAAACCAGTTTCCCGTGTTACCAAGATCACCTTCTAAAGCTAATTTCTTATATAAATTATGATAATAATCAGCAGGATTATTTATACGCCATAAATCAGGAGAAGGTTCTGACCGCCATAAAGGTGGTAACATATCTGCCATGACTACCCTGCGTTCTGCATTTGTTCTGCCATCTCTGTCGCGCGCGCAGGCGTCTGTTTGGCCCAGCGCGAGTCGAGCATCTGGACGTGCGCTTCAAAATAATTTGGTGGATCCTCTTGAAGCGCCGCCCACATTTTTCTAAACTTGGAAACTCCTCTCCCCCCAAGCTGAAAAATCATCTCACAAATGATGGTTTTTGCATCATCTGAAATCTTTAAGTGTGCACACATATCATGCGTCTGATCTATGGCACTTTGTAAATCTTTTTCCAAAATCTTTTCCAGATATTCCTTGTCATATTTTTTTCCGTCTTCCCAGTGATCCTCGACGCAGAGATGCCCGTACCCAACGGTTCTTTTATTTAATGTATCGCGGTACACGGTGTCCCTAAAACCCTCATGCTTTTTAACTGACGCAAACAGATCTTGATATTCCGATAAGTCCAACATTATTTTCCCTTCATATCATCAAGCTTTTTGTTGATGTTCTTGACTTCCGTTTCAATGACAGCGATTCGTGATTCCATTTTGGTAAAAAGAACAATGGCACTTTCCAGTCTGTCCATGTCCTTTTCCATTGCCGTCACACGCTGGCTCATCATGCCCCACGTTCCACCAAGGGCAATTAAAACTCCTATTAACCATACGCTGTCTTTAATATTAAAACTCATACTAATTCACCAAAGAAATGATGCCTCCTTTTGCTGCCATACGTGGAGCCACTTGGTTGGCGAGTGCCTGATCCAAATCACCCTCGTACAATGAAGCTGCCGCAGCAGGATTCATTATGGGATTGTTCATGATAGAACTTCCAACACTGGAAGAATCATACGCGTCAGGGAGTTCATCGGCGTAAGTAGCTGGTGCATCAACACCTTGAGGAATTAATGGATTGACTGCAGGATCATGAATTGTTCCTTTTCTCCAATTTTCCTTTATGAAATCCCCACCTTGTTCAACAGCTTTTCCAGCCGCATCTTTAAACTGTTCAAATGTAGTTAGTGGCTGTGCGACATTTTGTCCCACTGTTTCACGGTAGCGCTGAGCATTTTCAATCTCCGCCAGTTCACGGTCAAACTCTTTCCATTCCTCCGGCATCAGACGAACCATTCTTGTAAAGTTAGCCAGTAATGCTTGCTCAGGCAATGTTGAATCTAAAATATTTTTATATACATTCAGGGTTACAGGGTTTGTCATGATTTTACCCATGTAGCGCACACCAAATGCCAATGCTGCAGGAACTAACCAACTTGTAGTTGCTCCTAATGCTCCACCAGCAGCAATTGTTTTTGCTCTAAGTCCTAACGCAGAAGTTGGTAGTGCTGATGCAATACCGGATCTAATTCCACCCATAACGGCACGACGTGCCATGAAGGTACTAATTTCAGGAATGCCATTCTTTGCTGCCGCTTCCATGATGGTAGCAAAGTCAGCTAAATCTTTTTGTGTTGGGAGTTGGCGAAGTTGTCGCTCAGTAATTCCTTCCGCGAATTCATAGTTAACTCTTTTCAGCCCTTCATCAAAATTAAGATTATCAAATTCATGAATGATTCCGGTGCGCTGGTCTTTTACAACTAGCTTCGATACTTGCGGTCCTGGTAGAGCTTTCTTAAATAATCCACTAAGTGGATTATCTTTTCCTAATCCTAGAGCCTTTTTAAATGCGGCGCCATCAAAGAGCTCTGCGCCTTCTTTTGAAATAATGGATTCATTGAATGCCTTGTTAAGATAGATTCCTAATCCTTCATAGTAGGCTTTATCACCTACAATATTTCGCATGGTTGTTAAATTCTGCGCAGCTGTTGCTGGGTCAGCTTTTGCCATATCCACAACAGTATTGAAAAGACTAGTTGCCTGTCGGTCAGGGTCAACTTGATTGATTGCCATTCCCACACGTTCAACACCGCCTGTCATTGCTTTTCCAGCTTTGGTACCGAACATCAGCATGCCGTTGCTTACAAATTTTTCATAATCATTCCATAGTCTTTCCACTTCAGGAATTCCTGACTTGGTAAGGTTTCCTATGTCTGTTTCCCACGCCTTGTATAAATTAATGATATCGCCTTGGCTCTCACCATCAGCGTTCTTAAGCCATTTCTTGTAAAGCTCATCCATCTGTGAGCGAAGGCCATAATACATTTCAATTGTTCTTGCACCTGCAACACCTGGTTTGATAACCTGTCGTTCAAGGAAATCCATCAGTGCTTCAGGAACTTCTTTTCTAATAGCAATGGCTTCAGTCTCCCTTCCATACTTTGCATCCCCTGGAGCGATTTGCCTTTGGGCTAGACCTTTTTCATAAATTCTTTTTGCCATGTTAACAAAATTTGTATCATCAACAACGGCGCCATAAGTTCTAGCCGCGTCCAGAAGAGCTTGTTGTTTTAAATTAGCGGCGTTAATAAATCCCCGTGCCGCTTGGTGTCCTAAGTCAGAAACTTTAACTCCGTGTTCTGTAACATTAACAAGTGGCGCAAAAGTTAATTTTTGAATGATGCTTTCGCCAAGGTCCATGTAGGCATCCATTTGCTGTGCTTTGTTATTATATATTCCTCCGCCTAAAACTGGGGCACGCCCAAACATTTTAGTACCACCAGCTAAGAGTGGGGATCCTACGTCTGCACGCTGAACATTGGTTCCTGGCCCTTTTGCCAAGGGTGGAATGATATCCTCAAATTTATTGAGGGGCATTTGCAAATCAACTGGACGCATGAAATTAAAGAGTGGGCTTCTTAATAAATGAGTTATTGTTTTAGGGAACATAAAGAATGGCAGATGTAACGTTGATTCCTGCTCAGCAGGACGCGCTGTCGCGGCGATGAATTTTGTAATAGCCGGATCAGTTTCATCAATCAATTCATGCTGTACCCTTTGAAAATCTGTAAATTTACCTGAGCTGTAAAGTCGTTGTTCGGCGGCTAAAATTTCTTCTCCAGTCGCCACTCCTCTTCCGGCACGAGGCTTGAACATTCTAAATACATCTCCACCAATAAATTTTCTAAGTCCGTAATAAGCTGGACGCAAACCAAAGAAGACAGAAGTGAATGCCGCGTCAACTGCCGCGTCTTTCGTGGCGCCAACTAATCTTTCTTTTTGACTAGGCCTGTTAATTCCTTGAGGTCCAAAAGTAAGTGCTTCAGGAATCATCTCCCCTAACACATTGTTCATCTGGTTATCACTTAACTCAAGCCAGTTTTTAGCTCTTCCAGCCCTGTTAAGCATATCTAATTCCGCTTCATATCCATAGTCAGCAATACCAACACCTACCGCACCACCGGCAATGGCACCAAGTGCCTTCGCCCACCATGGTCCAGGTATTCTTCCTGTCTTAAGAAGTCGTGCACGACCTTTTTTAAATCGGTCTCTTGCACCTTTCTGTCCATATTTAAAAGTATCCCCGAAGGCATCTATTCCTAGTTTGCCGTACTTGTATCCTTTTAATGAACCAAAAATTCCTGCTCCAATTTCCTGTGCTCGTTCTATGCCAGGATAAGGATTTGGCGTTGAAGAATACAGTCCAAATTCATCTTCGAGTAATAGTGTACGTGGGTTCGCTGAAATAAAATCTTTTTGGGACAGTCCCATTGAAGCAATATAGGAGTTAATGTCTTGTTGTAATTCTAGTGCCTTTTCATCCGACATGTCAGGGCTTTGTTTAACAGCGTCATGAATGAGCATTGCAACATCCCCTGAAACTTTATCTCGTTTGGCACGGTAATTTTTTAAATTTTCCAGCTGTGAAGCACGTGCGTCCAATTGTTCCTGCGTCGCAATCCATGGATTATCTTTTCCGAAAGGCTGTCCTGGCAATAAAATATTACCAAGCTTTTGGAAAGGAGCACGCATTGCTTCATAGATAGGCTCTTGCGCCTTTCTTCCACTGGATATAATTTCTTCAGCTTTGGTTTGAGGAACTCCTTGTTCGGAAACACTGACAATTTCAGTATCAGCGGCCCCTAGTCCTTCAGAGGCTTTTTCCCATTCTTTCATTTTTAAAGTTTTCTCAACCACCTAAGCCCCACTTGTCTCTTAAACTTTCTATCGTTGTTTTACTTTTTTCCATATCTTCCTGATGGTTCATATCAATGTTTCCTTCCAAACTCGCTCTCCAACGGGCGAATGATTGTCCACCTGAAATATCAAGATTCAATGCACGCTCTGCCCTGTTCTCCGGCTGCATAAGCCAGTTGTAATAGGCGTTCTCCAGTTTTTTAGATCCTTCAATGGTGAAGAAATCTGATTGCAGTGAATCTTTAGGATCCTTTCCTGCAAGGACAAGCGCACTGCTCATGTTGTCATAGAGTTGGTTGTAGATACGAACATAGTTACCGACAACTGCTTGATATGTGCCACGTCCGCCGCCAGTTAATTTCACATCGGCAAATGATCTACGCAAAACATCCGCCAACATACGTCCAGTTGGCTGCCTGTCTCTCGCCAGCATAAGACCTAGTGTAGTTTCAAATGTTTCAAGAACTGATCTTTCCGCACCGGACTGTAGAATTTTAGTCAGTGTGTCCGCAACGATATAGGCACGCGCAGGGTTTCCGTCTTCGTCTACGCCAAATCCTTCATCCATTAATTCATTTCCGTAGCGATCCTGTGTTAATCCATTCCCGCCATATTTATTATTATAATCAACAAAGACAGGAACTTCTCTTCCTGCAATATTCATAACATGATTCGTGGGTTCCCTAACAGCAAATCCAGCACCCGTTGGGTCGTCTGAATCAAATTCACCAGAAATAACATTTCCTGTAAACTCCTCGAATATTTCAGCGAGTGGTCCTGCAATTTTCCCTACGGCCCCTGATAATCCTGTTTGATCAGGTCGTTCAATGATCATTGGAATGATTGTTTCAGCTAATGGCATTAATCCACGCTTGACATAATTGGCGTATTTAATTTGAGCATCTTGTGATGCTTCTCCACCCACTGTCAACTGATCAGAATAATTTAATCCGAATGCATCCGCTCCTTCGCCAGCTTCAATGAAGCTGAAGACATCGAATCCATAATCCTTATTGAATTCATAGAACTTAGTTTCTTCTGGGCTTGTTCTTTTAACTGTTAAAACTTTAAGTGGTTTTTCAAGCTTGATTGGTTTTCCCTGATTGTTCAAGGCGAGTGATCCGTCATCATTGGTTTTGTAATTCTGGTAAACCATAACATATGGTCCACTACGATCGCTTTGATCATCAAGGTGTTGAAAATATAAATCCAGTGCGGCGGCGTTTATTTCACGGTCCGCTTTTTGTTTCTCGATTCCCATTTGAAAAAGAAGAGGTGCCGTTTGTGCTCCTGCCTGTCCTACAACATCAAAGAACCCACGAAGTCCTGGCTGATCCGTCCTGCCAGACATCAATGCTGTTCCTAGTTGTAAGAGTAATGCAGTTTGCTGAAGCTTATCACCACCGGATGAGTCTCCTAAAAATTTACGTATGATATCTTTATAATTATTAATTCTTTTAACACTGTCATTGTCGATGTAATCAGCAATCTCAGCATCATTAGCCACGGAAGTTGATGCTTCCCCAGCGTCGTCGGCCACAACATTATTTGTAAGGGATTCTGTATTTTCTGCTTCTGTATTTTCAGCGTTCTCTTTTGCCACCTTGTTAACTTTATTATTACTAGGTGGTTTTTCCGGAGTTTCATTTTGATTTGTATTTTCCGCTACATTGGAAAGATCAGTGCTGATGGTTTCAGTTATATCAACATCAAGTGCTGATCCAGGGTCTGTAAGAGTGTCAATCCATACAGGAGCCGTTCCTGCCATGAACATTCTTCCACCCGGACTTCGTGCACCACGTCCTAGACGCTGGAATAATGGTCTTAATATAGGTCTAACCACGAATCCTCCTAGTTTCCTTTAAGTGCCTGATAGCCTGCGAGTCCTGTAATACCTGTCCCAACTGCCTGCGCTAGTGGATTAACCGTAGGTGAAGTTCCCATCGTTGTGGACATTCCACTTGATGGCATTCCCTGATAAATATCACTAACAAATCCTAAACGCTGATATGGTTCATAAAGCTGTTGTAGCTTCTGCCTGTATTGAGCGTCCTCAATTTGTTGCGTACGCTGTTGTTGAACAGAACCTGCAGACATCGCTGATGCTATATCCCCCTGTTGCAATGCCTGTTGTTGTGCTCCTAGAGCCCCTAAACCCTGAGCTGATTGTTGTAGTCTTGTCATTTGATTTGAGAATTGTGCTTGTGCCTGTTGTTGTGCTTGCTGGTAGTTTTGTGCCTGAGCTTGCCCCACAGCTTCAGATCTTTGTCGTCCTAATTCTGCACGCTGTATTCCTTCTCGTTCTCCACCGAATGCTCCACTTCTAGATGCCTGTAAATTAGCTTGGTTTGCCATCTTATCAAATTGTGACTCAATTCCGCTGATGACTTCATTCTGGTAAGGATTCATGTATTGCTGGTAAGCTGTCGTTGGATCGTAAGAAGCTGTACTGGATAATAAATTTTGTGTTGCCGTGTTTAAATATGGTTGAAATCTTCCAAGACCCGCAGTCGTACGGTCAAAGGCCTGTTGCTGTAATTGCTCCCACGGTGCAACTTGTTGTGTGGGAATTCCAACAGGGTCCTTAGCGAAGCCCGCTGTTGTGTCCATCAACTGAAGCTTACGTGCTTCTATTTGTGGCGCTTCACGCGAAAACTGTGTGGCAAATGTAGTCCCAGTTGGGTCAGATCCGCCTGTTAATCCTGGTATACTCACAATACTCTCCTATAACTTGTTCCAATTTCCTCCATCCCTAATCTTTTTGCAAGTTTATCAAAACTTCCTGCTTGATTAGACACGTCGAATATAACTTCCTTCGCTCCATTCATCTTTGACCAGTCAATAAATTTTTTCATCATTTGTAATCCGGCCATCTTACCTCTTTCCTCTGGAACTACATAAAGTTCCAATTGTTTAGCAAATTTATCTTTGCTGTAAGAAAATTCAAGAAGACATCCTATCATAAATCCAACTGGATTGTCTTCCTTTAACGCAACGATTCCAAACATCCTTGGGTTTCTCATTGCTGCAAGGAAATAGTTCTTAACTTTTTCCTTGTTTATCTCAACTCTATTCCCCCATGCGGATTCTTTTAAAAAATCTTTACTGATTTTTTGAATCCAATAGAGATCTTTCTCTTCGAAAAATCTCCAATCCATTTACACTATAGCCTTTGCCTCACTAGGTTTCTCAGAATTTGGGTCGAGGGTGTTCATCATTTGGTACATTTTCTTTGCACCTTTATGCCTGTCCCCACCACCAAAATTCTTTACAGCTTTCGCCGTCATTACAAATTCACCATCACTTAATTTTGCTGGGATGCTGTCCGATGTTCCCGTACCTGGGCCACTGGACGCGCCTCCTCCTTGAAGGTCCAATTCCGTAATTCCTCCTTTAGCTCCATACGCATACTTGGAGGCAAGCTCATCATAAATTTCAATAACTTCAAAGTCCTCCATGCCAGTTGTATCAATGTCCATATCCTCAAGCCACGGTCTGTACTTGTCAGCCAGTAATTTGTGGTATGACTCTATGCCTGATCCAACTTCTGTTATATCCAATTCTTCAAACTCATCTGTAAAAGATCCTTCAGGACCCAGAGGAAGTTGAAGAATGGGATTTGAACTTGGCCCTCCGCCTTCGCCAGTTGGCGTGTAAAGGTCAGGGTCCGTGTATTCCAGTGTAGATATTCCGCCACCAATAGACTTATTTATTGCTCCACCTCTTGCGACGGCATAAGGAGTAAATTCAAATGATTCAGGAACGTGGCTGTAGTAAGGATTGGCCATCATCGCGTAGAGTTGTTTCATGCGGTCTTCTTCTTTTTCTTTAGCGTCTTCCGCCATTTGCTCTTCATCCGGCTGTGCACCGAACATTCCTGCTATAATTGGCATGAATGCTCTCCAGTCAAATCCGCCTTTTTTAATTTCATTTCCGAGGAATCCTTCACGGGATGTAAGGTTGGTTAAAAGATCCTCAAGTCCCATGCCAGGCATTGTCTTGTAAGCCATGTCTGACGCTTGGGAATAAAGTGGGAAACGCTCTCCGAATCCACCCGTGTATGTTTGATGAGGGAATCCTGGACCACCCATGCGGTTAACCACATCCGGTGTTCCGTATCCCATCATTCGTGGGCCTTTCATTCCAGCTTCCACGAGAAAATCTTGTCCTCCACCCTGTTTCAGTACATCCCACGCAGAATACTGCGGGCCTAGTTGCTTAGCGAAAGCCTGTGCTTTCATAAATGCAAATGGAAGGGATGTGAGTGCGCCGTATAATGCCGCACGTTCTGGGTTTCTTTGTTTCAGTAATTTTGCCAGCCCCCAACTTGTCAGACCAGAGGTCAGTGGTGCTTTTGCAAGCATAGGAAGGGCACTATATTTACCCATGTACTTACCAAGCAAGGATCCAAGGCCTGCGCCTTTTCCTCCAGCGCCCATGAACGCCGCCATTTTTGGCCACATCATAGGTGCCGCCGCCATTGCCGCAATTGGCAATAAAGGCTTCGCTTTCTTTACTATGTTCTTTAAAGCTGAATCAAAAAATCCCATGTTACTAGTCTATCACTTCAATTAGCCATTGTTCATATGGCATGCCCATAGCAGCTTCAGAGCTTTGGAGATATCTATTATATTTTTCTTGATCCCTACTAGCATCCATTCTATCTATAAGTTCATTAGTTTCTTTCTGTAAATCTATAAGTTCATTCATCCCAGGCTGTCCATAATAGTATTCATTAGGAGACCATCCAACAAGATCCATAATTTTTTTATCCCAATCCATTCCATGATCATACCACATTTTTCCTGTATCATGCAGTCCCATTTTTATGGAATCCCATAAACTAGGATCGTCTGCAGGCTCAGTAATAGTCCCTTCTACGTCTGTAAATTCTCCAGCATCTGCTGGATTCATCAAATGCAAAGCGTCATACTCGATATTTTCCATAGGCGTATATGCGGTTCCTTCTTCTGGTTGGTATCTTTCTCTTCCACCAGGCCACGAAACTCCAGTTAATTCACTAATGTCTCGACCAGGGGGATCTATACCCGTGGGTAAAAGTGATCTCAATCCCGTGTTAACATCCCTTTGCCATTGCCTCACCTCACCTCTTTCTCTTCTAGCTTCTGCTGTCGCTTCTCGTCGTGCCGCGTCAGCCATTCGCATTATTCTATCTTCGTATGCCATTATACTTTCCCTGGAGCTCCTTTTAAAATTTCATGAATCGCTGCCTTAATCACAACATCCTGTCTTATGTGCTCTGACTTCGTGGCAGTTGCAGGGTCCGCAACATCATCATCAGCTTCCTTCGCTGATCCGTATTCCTTTCCTGTTAGTGTGTTGGTAATGGTAATCTCAGCAGGGACCACAATCTTGGGAACTTTCTCCCCGTTGATCTCCACGTATTCCACTACTCCGTCATCTTTTATAGGCATAATCTCTCCTTATAGCAAGTATTATGTTGTTTATCAACCATTATGAAATCTCCATGATCGCCAAATAGACATTCACTGGCTGTGCGCTGTTGTTAATCTTTATTGTATCCCCCTCTTCAAGCACTCCAATGTCACTGGAAGCCAAATAAAAGAAGGATTCCGTGGCTTTATCGGCTACCGCTGAATTGGTGCTTAGATCGGTTGAATTAACCTTTAGTGTAATTGCAGATGATCCACCCGAATTATTATAGACCCACGCCGTCTTGACAAGAGTCGTAGTCACGGATGGAACCGTATAAAGCACAGACGAATCCCCTGTGGTTGTGACGGTCGTCATGACTTTTTTGTAACTGTTGCCCATTTAACCTAAAAACCATGCAAGAGCTTCCTCTTCAGTTCGGAGTTGCTCCGGCGTATAGGAAGAATTTAAAACTTGTATTAGCAGATCAATCGTATTAATCAACTGGTTGATCTGTGAAGGATCATATTCCTGAGGTGCCTGTGGCAGTCGTGGTATTGCTATCTGTGCCATTATCTCATTCCGTCTTGTCTGACATCCGCACGGTAGGTTCCAAATCTCCAGGCGTCTCCTGTAGCTGAACTTTCAATTCGAACGGCCCCTTGCCGTCCTCGTGCGCGTGTGTCAATTTTTGTTGTTGAAGTCGTAACTGCGAAAGGACCGTTTGTCCTTTGTGTTGAAGCTGGATAATCTCTAAACTTTAATGTCACATTAACTGTTCCTGCCAAATTCTTAAAGTCAGGTATAAATCTTTTTATTGACATTAAATATTCCCCTGCTTCAGGAAAAACAAAATCCCCTGATTCAACATAAGAAGTCATTGCGGCACCATCCGCATCATTTCCAAATTCCTGTGCATACATGTAAGCTCTTCCTGCAGTGAGTCCTGTAATGGTGCTGATCGTTGCAGCCGTATCACTCGCACTGTAGGATGTCGCGTAAGGATATTCATATACCCCTTTGTCAATCCAACTGGATCGTGGCAATGTTCCCACACTCCATACTTGGTCCGCGTAATTATAACTAACACACCTATCAATCACTGTTGAAGAAGATGATGCATAGAACCATGTCACTTCATTAAATTCACTGTTGTTGGCAGCGAAAGAATCACGCTGGCTACCAGGAGAAATATCCGTAAAGACATAATCCTCCACAGAGCACTTTAATTTTTGAACGGAACCATCAAACATGAAGAAAGAATCTTTCCCCATCCAGAAGGCTGTTCCGTTAACGTCGATCGTGCAATTTTGTCCAACTGCCCCGCAGTTGGCGCCTAGTTGTGAAAATCCAAATGTAAATGGCGCACCAACTAATTGCATCTGGTACATCGCGGTATCACTCCATATAAGAACCGCACCACGCGAACGCTTGGCGGATATAAGAGTGCTGCCATCTGTCAGCCGTGATGAACCAGCCGTGTTGGTCGCTGTAGGTGTCCAGGTATTAACGTCTTCCTGATCACACCAACGGATGAACATATTATCCTGTGTTCCCGTACTACCTATGGTAGTCTCCGTTCCAAAGCATACTACATGTCGATCCGTGCCAGAGACAAGTGCAAATCTGCTTTTAGTGGGAGCATTTGAAACTGTTGTTGATGTCGCAGCCGTTCCTGTTCCAGTCGATGTGTCCCAGTAATATAATCCACCATTCAACTGTTGTGCCAATAAGTCTTCACCCCAGTTGTCAAGTGACCATTTTCCTGAGTCCAATTGAACCGCTTCAACGCCTGTCAATCCTGCACGTGATGTGCCCCATGTGCTTGCATCCCATGTTCCAGCACCCCATCCATATCCAGCTGTGGATACGGCAGGATCCGTGTTGACTTGATAGGCTGCATTGGCTGTGCGTGTAGGAGAAGATGCCCCTGTGCTTGTCGCCGCAGCCTTAGCTGTTACCTGATATTTATTTGTTTGGTCCGTGGGCGGCGATGCTGTATCGCCTAACGCCGTAATCTCGAATTCTCCTTCTAGGTTCGCCGCAACAATTCCATTGACTGTTCCGGAGACTGCCGAAATGGTGACAAAGTCACCCTCCCTCGCGCCGTGTGCCGCGTCATGGACAACCACGTTTGTTGATGTATCTATTGTAGTAAAATCTGTAATGTTCCCGGTCCCCGAAGCACGCGTAGGTGTGATGTCGTACCACGCACTGTCGGCGTAGACGTAAAGTTTCTTGTTTGTTCCTAAACCTGTATACGGAGAACCGTCAAGGGAGTTCCATCCCCATATTCCTCTAGCAGCCCCCACGAGTGCGTCCGAAGTGACCTTTTCCCATCCGCCAATCTTCTCCGGTAGTCCGTACCGGAATCGTGAATTATCGGAATCAATCCAACGTCCTTGCGCTCCTGTTGGAGTATCCTGTTTGTCAACACCTGGTTGAACTTCAATTTCCACAAGAGGCATTCAGTCTCCTATATTGCTGTATCGTAAATTCTTATCCATTTGGACGTCGAACCATTAATCTTCACCATGATCGCTCCAAATTTGGATGAAGCTTCCGCTGTTGAAGAAGAAATGCTTGATGAACTGTCTGCGGCTGTAGAACCGGCAAAGTTACAAAATGGCATGTCCGCGTCACCTTGATCTAATTCCAAAACAGGAATCGCTCCTGTTCCACTGTTCTGGTCCACTTCCAATTTAGCTGCAGGAGTCGCAACGCCAATTCCCACTGAATCGGTGCTGGCATCTAGCTTAAGTAAATTAGTATCGTCATCCCCTGAGAAAGTTGCATCCAGATCAGCTTTAGTGGCGTTGTATGTCAATGTTCCACCGTCAAAGGAAACATTTCCAGTAGCCGTCAGCGTTCCGTTTGCCTTAAGATTACCCATGTCTGCTCCAATGTCATACATAGTTGATCCGTCAGTATAAAGAATGTGTTTAGCCCCTGGCTGTATTAAAACACCTGTTCCGCCGGATGGCTTGAATGTTAAGGTATAATTACTAACTGTCCTCGTTGATGCATCATCGACAAAATACCACGTATCCTGCGCCGGACAAACGATGTCCGTGTTATTGGATAATGTTCCTGTAAATTGCAAAGAAGCGTTGTTGATTTGGTTTCCAGTTCCAGCCGATCCTGTTGTAAGTGTCTGTGTTGTTCCTGTAATGGCGATAGATTGGTATCCCTTGATGGAGGTATCAATCTTGCTCATGTTGTCATTAGTCAGGTCACCCCACGTTCCGGAGTGGGAACCCGTTGTAAGCTTATTTAATTCTAGTATCGTAGTATCGGCCATGTATCCTCCTAACCTGTATTCACTTCAATCCATGTCGAAGTGTTTGAATCATCAACCACACTCCATGAACCTCCACCTGTATCCGGAACTCCGTTCCAGATCGTAAGTTTTGGCGTTCCAACCGCAGCTTCCATCGCCACTCCAGTTAGAGCAATATTAGCGGTTCCAGTGACGGTAACCGTTCCCATGTTGAATTCCGCCTGGACTCCAGTTGGATGAATTGTCCACACGAGTGTAACAGTTCCAACGGTAAATGTCGAGGAAACTCCCGTAGGTGTCACCAACGCCGTTCCTGTTGCAGTCGCGGTTCCAAGTGCGAATGTCGCTTCAAGTCCGCTTGGCTCCACGAGCGCCGTTCCGGTGACGGTTACTGTTCCAAGGGACGATTCAATGAGAAGCCCCGTTGGCGTCACCAACGCCGTTCCTGTTACAGTTGTCGTTCCAAGTGAGAACTCAGCTGGGAGTCCGCTTGGCGCGACCGTGACGGAAATGTCAATTGTGGCACTTCCAACCGCAAACGTTGCCGAAACACTGCCCGGTTCAACGGTTGCATGCCCAAGGATCTGTGCGGTCCCTAGGGCGAAATTCGCCTGCTCGCCCGTTAGGGCTACAACAGCGTGCTGCGAGATGTCCTCGGCGAAAGCGCGCTCACCGAATGATGACGCAGCGAAACTCATTTACCCTCCTTTGGGATGGTTATCTTTCACAGCTTTAATTGTATCTTGCCATGTAGTAGTGCCATTAATTTTATCATGATATTGCATATCTAGTTGGTCTCCAAATGGTGGGTATTCATCTTTTCTTTTTCTTGCGTAATCTTGTGCATCATATTCAGCTTGTAATTCTGCTTGTTTAGCTTGAATATCTGCTTTTGAAATTTCTGGTGTTCCATCAAGCCAAGTTATTTGATTAAAATCCTCTGCATTAACTGAAAGATTTGCCGATGGATTAATTGCTAAAACTGCATTTATTATAGAAATCATGCTAATATCTCCATTACTGAAATTGTTGATACACTTCTTCCTGAAAAAGCTGTATCGGAGTCAGAGCCATAATAATTAATTTGTTGTGCAGACCCATTACCAAGTATTTGCACATCATATGTTATTGCTGATGTGGAACTTGGACTATCAAGAAATCCGTGTGTATTCGGCATATTATAATTATTTTCTGCTTTGTAGGGTCCAGTTGTTACTACATGTCTATCACCAGCAGCAGTACCTACACCAATAACAGTAGAATCTCTACGAAGTCTTGTACTCATATTTTGAGTATTTGAATAATTAGACCGTTCTAAATGATACCAAATCCAAATTTTGGAACTGGTTGCTGATGGAGTTATGTCTACGCTAAATCCAGTAATGCTTGTCCATGCACTATCTGACACAATTCCAAAGGTATCTGTTTTGGTAGTTGAAAGGAATTGACCCATTTTGCCACCACCTGGCTCTGCCTTGTAGGTTTGATCTCCGTATAATACTGTCGAGCTTGAAGCTGTTCCTGTGCCCAGACGAGCTGTTGGTACAGTACCACTTCCTAAATTTGTTGCATTGAGTGCCGTTAGATTAACACCACTACTTGCTGGCATGGTTGCTGGAGGTGTAAGCGTGGCAGAACTAATGTCTAGCGTTGCTCCACTTGGTACTGAAATTGTATCACCAGAGGTGCCCAGCTCGAGAGCCGTGCCGCTTTGGGGATCTAATTTATCTACTTTTAATATTGATGCCATTATTTAGGGTTCTCCGTTCTTACTTTATTATAATTTATTACATAGGCATCCCATTTAGTTGAGTCGCCTCCGATTTCTTTTTCGGTGTACGCTTCCATGAAATCTGCTCTAGAAGGATATGCTGCTTGTCTTTTTCTTGCATATTCTTGTGCATCATACTCTATTCGAAGTTCAGCTATTTTATCAGCAATTTGCTGTGCTGTTATGTTTGTGGGGTTTCCGTCATGCCAAATAATATTCCCTTGTGCATTAGAAGTGACTTGCGAGCCTTTTTTAATGGCTTCAATTGCATCCATAACTTCATTAAATTTTACATTTTCAATTAAATTTTCAATATCTGTATGTTTCATTATGCTAATACCTCTGTTGCTATCATTGAATATGTTGTGTTGCTATGTACTAATGT
>Ga0209128_1001421_pt1 | contig 16405 bp, 19 predicted proteins | sample ETNvirnome_6_100_FD_184072 | JGI IMG/M metagenome (GOLD analysis project Ga0209128, IMG submission 184072) | Marine viral communities from the Pacific Ocean - ETNP_6_100 (SPAdes) (version 2) | ecosystem: Environmental > Aquatic > Marine > Oceanic | place: Pacific Ocean | collected 2013-06-19 | reverse complement strand
CTCCGTCTATTTCTAATCTATCTACAAATTCCCAATTCGGTACTTCTAAAACTTCTTTATAGGACTTAATCCATTTAGAAGGTATTAAGGAAGTTTGGGCTTTTCGCATAATCATTCTATCGTGGTTTCCTAAAATTACAGTAGCTTCAGGAAACGCTTTATACCAACGTGCTATTCTTTCAGTTGCATATTCAAGTTCTTGCTTACCTGTATATTCTGCTTCAATATCAATTTCGTGAAATGACGTAAAATGGTTATCCACAACATCACCAATAAAGACCACATCAGTACAACCCCAATAGACATACTGCTGTTCGCACCAATCTAAGTATTCGTCTAAGCAAAAAGGTTCGTGAAGGTCGCCAATGACCAATACATTTCGTTTAGCCATTCGCAAACCTTCAAGTACCTTAATTTCGTGTGGTTTTAGTCGGTATCTGTTATTTCGCACCTTTACCAAAATCCGATATTGATACCCCTAACACAAGTGCTGCTATACTCATTAGAATATTTTGTAATTGTGCTGCGTCAATTCCGAATTTATCAGAAAGAAGTGTCGTTAGACAACCTACTATTGTGTACCAAAAGCGTTTAGATTGAAACATTTGTCCGATAATGAAATTCTTAAACATAATATATAATTTTTAGTTAATAATTTTTGATTGTAAGCGTGATATTTTCACCGCCTAAAATAAGTATTTCTTTTATTAGTAAGTCCATAGCTTTTTTAGAGTTATTAACTCTATTTTGTTCACGACTTAAACCTACTAAGATACACCCCCTTGTGTCTTTTGCCGTATTACCTTTATGGAAAAGGATATAACTTCTGTCCTTTACTTCTTGTACTAATAGGTGTAAATAATCTCTTGTGGCACTTTCCCTAGCAAGTCGTAACCTTACTTTATAATCTCCTGAAGGGATACAACTAATATTTCTTTGATTGTTTAAATAAGGGTTTTCTAAGGTATCAGCAACCCTTTCACTATTTAAGTATAAAGTGCCTATTGTACTTTCTTCTGTGAAAGCATCCCTAATAAGTAACAGGTTTACTTTAGCCCTGACCTCGATTTCTTTTTTTGAATTTAGATTGCGACCTTGAAGCATTCTTAGAATGAACTCCTTTACGCTTTTTAGTAGTTTTTTGACGATAGACAAAGATACTATTTTTTGCCATTATTTATCTTTTGTATACTTCCAAATTGTGTAGCATATCGCACAAACAAGCGAAATAAATGTAAGCCAATCATTTACATTTGCAAGTGATATTCCTATTGCACCTACATTTGCTGTTACTATTTGTATTGTGTCTTTCATCATTTTTTATTTTTTTATCTACATTTAAGTAGTTTTTTAATGCAACTTCATTTTGTGGTTTTACCTTATAGTATTTCTTCAACTTAAATCAGGCGTTAAGAAGTTGTCTATTGTTATTCCCCTTTTTTGTTCTTGTCCTATCTCCAAGTTTATTCCAGAATAATAGGCATCTCTATCAGCCCTAATATCAGCACCCGTGTTTGTAGAGTATTCAGGGAAACTGGATAGATTATTTTTTATGTAGTCAATGAGCCGTTGTGTGTAGAACTCAGCTGTATTCCTTACCTCCTCACGCAAACTAGAAGCTTCTTCAGTACTTAAAGCTGTTCCCGTCTCGCTTGTCTTAGCATATATATTTCCGTTAGATACTTTAAACCTTAAAAATGGTAGGCACTCGTAAAACCCCCAGTGTACCAAACTGGGTCCGATAAAATCGTCTACTAAAGTTTGATATGCTCCCGTTAAGGTACTTGCTGTAATATCAGCTTTTAATTTTTCGTATAAGTCCGTGCCAAGCTTTGTATGAATATACTTGGTCTGTGCGACTTTAATATATGGAAGGAGAAACTCAACATCAACATTTCCATTGATTGCCGTGCTATCCTTAATCTTATTTTCACTTACGAACAATACATAATTTGCCATTACCTTACTACTTTTTGATTAATTTTACCTGCTTCTCTTTCCCTACTATTCAAGGGTGGCACTCCTGCATCAGCAGGTACATACCCTTTATTTCTTGGATAATAATTTTTTAATTCTTTTGGAAGGTAATCGCCTTTTTGATATACCTTGCCATCAATAGTCATTGTTCTAGGTGCTTTCTTTAATACATACAACCTTCGTAACCAATAATGCCGACAGTTAAACGAACCCTTAAATCTAAAAATATTATAATCACCAAATTCTGTATTTTTCATTCCTGTTATATCTTCCCTAGAAAATAAACTTGAATAGTGGCTATTCCACATAGTTTGACAAAATTCTCTTGTGCCTTCAATGGGTGAACCACCCCTATAAACATATCTTATCTTAAAAAGCATTTTATCTTTATTTGACTTCCCTGCCTTGCCTGTTGGTGAAGGTATTGATGTTGCAAATTCGTAATTGTGATTTTCATCTTCTGCTTGTTCTTCATCTAATAATTGATAATCATCTTCAATAGATACTTCATCTTCTAAATCCAGCCCTTCTAAATAATCAAGTATTTCCCTATCGGTAGGTGTTTTGCTCATTTGTACTTCATCTTCTGCTGTTACCTCATCATCCTCTAAGGGGTCAAGCCCTAATTCCCCCCGTAACTCATCTTGTGTTAGAACTTCTTTTAAAGTTTCATTATCAAACTTAGTAGTAATAGGTGTAAGCTGTTTAATAGATATAGGTAAGTTCATATCGTTTACTTCAAATATCTTAGATAATGTCTTTAATATGTTTGCTTGAAATGGTTTTATAACGGTATTTTGATACACCTCGAAGGCAGAATTTAGTTCATCTACATTTGAACCTAACCCCCCACCTGTATCTCTTATTCCCATTAATAAAGGGCTTGTAATTCTGTGTCCACAGAGAATGTTAGTAACGAGTAATTCTTGGAGTGCAATATATTGTTTGTCGGCATTAGATACTTGTATCGGTGTTATTGTAGGTTCGTTTTCTTTACTATCTGAAAACGCTAATACATATTTGCCACTATTAGTGGCTCCCGAAAATTTGCGTTCTATCTGTCTTTCTATCTCTAACCTTTCCTCCCTTGTAGGGACGCCTTGATTGAAGGATATAAAATAACTCCCAGAGAAGCCATTCTTTATATTAGACAAATGGAACTCACTTACCATTTGGTCAGTTAAACACCAATTCACACAACCTGAGTAGTCAGGAGTTCCGTAGACCTCCATCATAGGGCTATATAAACTTGAATAAAGTATTTGATTTGCTGAAGTTCTATCTTTTGTATTAAAAGCTTTTATAGGTGTTGGTCTATTTACTGATTTTCTTGTGTTATTCCAATCTGAAGAAATGTAATATGTGTCTATAATACCCATTTCGTTGGGTAATCCTGCTCTGACTTTCTCACAAGGTATGTGCCAGATTTCAGATATTGAAGTCCTGTCCTTTGACCAAATAACATTAAGGGCGTAAGCACCTTGAAGCTTGAGGTCAAAAGCTATCTTGTCCATAACCTCCTGTAATGTTTCTTTAGAGTTTGCAGAATTGATAAACTTTTTAAGCCGTACTAAAGCATCTAAGTTAGTTTCATCTTCTATTGTAATCCCTGCCCCTGCAATCATAGCAGCCGTCTGATTGATAATCGCAGCGTGTGTAGAACTGTTGTAATAAAGGTCAATTAAGAACTGAGGATATAAATTGCGATAGTTCTTAGTGCCGTATTCAATGAAATCCTTGGCTAATACTTCTTTTATTACAGGTGCAGTTTGTGTTTCTAAATTAACTATTCCAAGATGTTCTAGTAATTCGTTATTCTTCTTCATACCAACCATTATCTGTGTTATTTATTAATTCAAGTAATTCTTCATTTGTATAAGTAGCTGCTAAAGAAAAATAAGCAGGAGTTTCGTTAAAAGAAACTATTGCTTTTGTGCCATCTAAATTTCTTCTTGCAGTATCTTTTGAAGTAGTTAGTAATTCAGAAAAATCTAAATTATCTAATTCGCTTACATTTACAATAGTGTATTTTTTCATTTTAAGGTGTGTCTGTACCCCAAGTAGGTGAATTTGTTAATGTTCCGTTAGTTTCCCTCACTTTTCCTGAACTATCTATTGCTACCGTTCCTGCACCTTCTTCTATTTTCCAATAACCAACAAGGTATGCCATTCCTGTTAAGTCAGTAGGGCTGCCACTATTATATAAAGTCGTTGCTGAAACAACCCTATCAAATACTGCAACTTCATTTATTAGACCATTCCAAAAATTTGCCGATTGTGTATTTTGCCCTATATCGCAAAGCGTATTTGTGCCTGAATAAGTGCCAAGTGAGTTTGTTGTTGCTTTTAATACTCCATCTAAATATATTTTCACTTCGTCTGCACTTTCACTCCAAGTACCGACAAGGTGATGCCAATCAGTATCGCCCTCTATTGTATCTCCTGCTTCTATAATAGCGTGAGTAACAGTACCGCCACCTTTATGTGTCATATACGTTTGATTATTTGAAGCGTGATACCATAATGCTATATAATTAGCAGTAGTTCCATCAACTTGTGTCCTTAAAACTATACATCCTGAACTTGTTGTATGTAATTTTACCCAAGCTGAAATAGTGCCTTCTGCACCATTAATACTACTAGCTGCACCATCCATTGTAATGTATTGGTCTACACCATCAAAATCTAAGCTATAATTATCGTGGTGTATACTACTTTTTATGTTAGCCCCAAAACCTAACTTCATTATTCACTCGTTTTTTCGTCAGTTTCGTAATAACATATTGCAACCCCTGCCGATAGATTTATTGCCGTTACCCTTCCATATATAACTGTACCTGCTGCAACAGTTGTATTGAGGTTAGCAATAGCTGAACCCGTAACCTCTGTTGCACCTGCAATAGCAATAGAAGTTATAGTACTCGTTTTTACAAAATGAACTGCATAATAGTCCTTGCCTGTCATAGCAGTAGTGGCTATTACATCACATTTGCCTTTTCCTAACTGTTCTCTTAATAGTGTGTTGTTGTTATCTATTAAACTCATTTTTTATTTTTTTTATTGTCCGTAATATATATAATTTGTTGCACTTGGTTCAGGGTGTTCAGTATACCTAACCTGTTCATCCCCTGGTTGTTCTGTTACATAAAGTTTTCCCTCTTCTACTTTTCCTTGCACTATTCCGTGGTCATCATTAACTACTAAAACATTATCTTCATTTATTGGCGCTCTTCCTGATGATAAGGTAACTGTACCTATCCAACTAACCTCGTATATTTCATATTTCCAATATCCAAAAGGTGTAAAATTTACCCTACCTAAAAAGACATCTTCTGTTGTATGATAATTTATTGTTACTTCTGTATACCTTTGCCAAACCCTATTAGCGTCATAATGTGTTTGACTTTGACCGTAAGCATAAACTACCCCTTTATCCATATCGTTTGTGAACTTAAATAAAAGGCGTATTTTACTTGAAGCAACTGAAGTATTTATCCTTTTTTCTTCTGTTGTAACATAAAAAGTTCCGTTAAATCCGTAAGTTATATGTAACATATCACTATATAATAGAAAAACCTTAGAAATATTTGTAAATCAAAAAGGGGGGTTTCCCCCCCTTCAAGAATTATGAAAACAAAGTCCAAAGAACTTTGAGTAGTTTATTTAACTCTAACTTTCTGTAATAGTGATACTAGTACCGGAATTAAAAGCTGTATTATCGAATGGTGAAGTAGTGTAATCTGCGACAGTTACCATAGGGTATGTTTGATTGGCTTCGAATGTCCATTCATAACCATTGAAATCTCCTAAAGCACTTCCTGCTGCATTTGTACCTCCGCTAATAGTACAACCATTGTCAGTTCCTAAAGCAAAAATTACATTTTTACCTGATGTATTTATTGCATTTGTTTCTACAAAAATAAGTAAAGTATTTTGTGCTAAAAGCTTCAATTCATTCTGATCTTCCTTCGACAATTTGTGAAGTTTAATCGTAACAGAAGGAGTGAAAAAAACACTGCCATTTTCAGTACTCGCTGAAACTGTCTCATTTAGCGAACCAGCACCCCTTTTTAAATGATATTTAAAGAGTTCATCTTCACTTCCAGCAGCACCCCCAACAAATTCTAGGTCTGTCAATTCGCTAGAAGCAATAGTAGTAGCATCCCAATCAATATCTTCGTATTGAGCAAAATAAACGGCTTTAATTCCACCCGTAGTCGTAAGGCAGCCCCCTAATCCTCTACCCTTGGTTAATTCACACGCCATTTTATTTAGTTTTTAAAGTTAATATTACGATTGATAAGTAAAATCTGCATCTACACCTACATTAACTCCGGCCGTCCACAGGGCTACAAAACGGATATTCTGGCTGCCGTCGAGTTCGGACATGTCCAAAACCTGAACACGGTTATAATCCATATTATCTAAAGCAGTTGAAGTTCCGAAATATAAGTTAGATTTTTGTCCTGCATACATAATATTGTCTGCGAGACCACTTACAACAGCGATTTTTATTCCTTCAAATTCTGGAGTGTATTGCCCCATATGGTTAAAAGGAAAAGCACTTAAAGCAGAAATTGCGTTAATGTAAAATCTGTACGTCTTTTTGTTCATGTAGATATAAAGGTCATCCTTGCCATAAACTGATGTTGGAATGTCAGCAGCTAAAGTACCTAAATTTGCTACAATGTTAGCAGCAGAATAAGCAGCAGAAGCAGTAGAAGCTGTCATACTACCTGAATAAGAAGTAGTGATACCGTTAAACTGTCCTGAAGTAGCTGTTGTACCTGCCCAAAATGAACCTTCAATACTATCTGCTATAACTGAAGCAACATAAGATGTAACAAAAGCAACGAAATCATCTTCTTGTGCGAACGACCAATCGCTTAATAGCGTTTTTCGGCATATATCTTGATTTACCTGAAACTGCTCTGTTTCTAAAATATTTTCAGAGAGCGAGAGTGTAGAACTTTCTTCGCTAAAGTCACAAGTTGCGTCTTTAACTAAGTTTGAATTTGTGAGAGTGTTTAGAACTTCTTTATAGTTCACGGCATCTCTAACCGTAGCGTACTCTAAACTGTCCGCACCTTTTAAGGCCGCATGAAGATACGCCCCCGCCTGCGAACCTGCATACGTACTGGAATTGATTGTTAAACCCATTTTCTTAAATTTTTATTATTAATTATTTTTTATATTATACCAATATTTTTCTTTCCTTGAAAGGTTTCTGTATTCATCTTTAGATAATGTTTCCTTTTTAGGTTCATTAAATTTAGAAGTTTTTACAGGTTTGTCAGCAGGTTCTTTAGAAAGCATTTCAACTTCTGATTTTAATTCTTCTTTTTCTGTTTCTAAGTTTCCGTTTGCTTCTTTTAGGTTTTCATTTTCCCCCCTCATTTCATTTAACTCTGCATCTAACCTTTCAATGTCAGTTTTAACTTCTTGTAAAAGTTCTTTAATAACTGCACCAATTTCATTAATTAAACCTTCTTTGTCAAATTCTACTTCTTTTGTTTCTTTGATTTTTTTAGGTTGCATTTCTTCTGTTTCAGCTTCTACTTCTTCAGTTTCTTCTTCTTCTACTTCTTCTTCTTCATCTTCATCAGTTTCATCTTCATAAATTTCAGCTACAATGCCTTCCTCTTCCACAGAAAACCCAACTCCATCCTCTGTTTCATATTCACCAACAGGCAATGGTATTTGACTGCCATCCTCTGCAAGTATAGAAATAGCGATACCTGCGGCTAATTCGTCTGCTTCTGAAACTACAATAGTTCCGTCTATTAATTTAGCTTGGTATTCAAGTGAAACTTCCTTGTCAATACCAAGTGCTACCAAAATTTGTTTCTTTAAATCCATAGTTCTTTTTTTTATATAATAGAAATTTTATTATTTCGTTTGATTTTCAATTACTTTACTACACCACCTAAACATAATATCTCCACCAAATAAGTTATAAGCTAAAGTATTTTTTTCTTTATTGGTGCTTTTTAGATAGCTATATATCTTTTTAACTGTCTTTAAGCTGATAGGTTTTTTAGTTGCTAAAATTCGACCAATCTTAACTGAAGTATAAGTTGCATAATTTCCATTTTGCTCATTTTCAATTAAAGCCCTTTCTGCATTTGTACTTGCCCCTTTTGGATAGTTTGTATAAGATTTTAATTCTAATAAATCTGCTAAAGCATTTAATACTTCTTTATTAGTAGGTTCTTGTTTTGCCATTGACTGCATTTTATCAACAAAGTAACCCTCGATGCTTAATCCACGAACAGAACCTTTTTTAATTTCTTGCCAAAGGTCTTCATTTTCGATTTTCATCTTCACAAACCAAGTCCCGATAGGAAGGTCAAATCCGTAATAAGATGACTTATCCTTATCACCTTCTTTTATCCAACTTTCAATAGTTAGAACCCCTGATACTCTATCTTCGTGTTCGTAAGTTGCTTTATGGTGGTTGTTGTGTTTCAAATACAAAGCTGCTGCTTGGGCAACCGTCTCTTTTGAGAAGTATACATAGTAGTCAGTATCTGTATTTGCATCATATCGGTAGATATTTTTTAGAGGGATAAGTGCAGGACTAACCAACATTCTCTTCTCTTCATCAATCTTTGCTAAAGTCAGATTGTTCTTTCCTTTTCCAAAAAATACAAAAGTTTCTTCAATCGCAGGTGAGGACACAAGCGATATTGCGTCTATCGTTAGTTCTTGTGCTTCGCTGTCATCTGAGATTACTAGCTCTACAATTCTTGTTTTCTTTCTTTTCATATTATATAATAGATATTTTAAGTGTTTATTTGATTTTAAATAGTAGCCCTACGCCTTATGTTGGCTAATTTGTTTTGATTGTTTGTCATATCATCTGTTACGACAAACGCTTGGACTGGTTCAGGCGTTATACCTTCACCTAATGTAAAAGCTCCACTTGCTACTGTTGTACTTGGTGTGCCTGAAGGTGCTGATACACTTCCACCACCCCCACCTCCTCCCCCACTTCCAGAGGAAGTAGATAGAATTTTCTTAACTGCTACTGCACCCATTACTCCCGTTGCCACCGCTTGTACTATATTCCAAGGATACGGTACAGTTGCCATAGCATTCATTATTGCCTGTTGTGTATTATATACAGTTTTTGCTACTGCTATTCCCTTAGATGCTTCTTCGTGTTCCCCTGCTAACGCTGCTGCTGCTTCAAACCCCATTCCAATAGCATTTTGTTTTTCTTGTTCTACCAATTTTTCTAGTGCTACCTTATCTGCTGCTGCTTTTTTGGATTTTGCTAATTCTTTTTTTCTTAACTTGTCTGCAATTTCTTCTGTTTTCTTTAGTTCTTCTTCTATTTTTTGTTGCTTTTCTTTTTCTATTGCTGCTATTGCATCTGCTTCTGCTTTCTTTTTTGCAGCCATTTGCAAAGTTAAAGCTTCTACTTCCGTCATTAATCGTTTTTGCGTTGTAAAAGATTGCGTTTGCAAATTAATTAATTCTACTTCTAACCCTGCAAGTTCTTCTTCATCTTCAATCATACTTTCTCCAAGTGCAAGTTCGGCTGCTTTTGCAGCTACCTTCTTTTTCTGTAATGATATAAGTCCTGCCGTCATCTGCATTTCCTTTTTCATTACTTGATTTATAGCTTTTAACCTTTCTTCTTCTGACTTTGTTTCATCCATAGCTAATAGTCGTGCCTTTGCGACATCTTGCCTTGTCTTTGCCTGAACTTTGGTAAATTCCATTTCCTCCCTGCGTATTTTCTGTAAAATACCTTTTAACCTCATTGCAGCATCAGCTTCATTATTCATTTCTTTTGCTACTTCTCTTATTCCTTTTGCAAAATTTTTCTGCTGTTCAACATCCATACCTGTTCCGACTTGTATCAGTGCAGTACCATATTCTTTAGCCCCTTCTGTAACTTCATCCCAATCTAGAGAGAATACTCCTTTAATAACTTTTCCTAAAGCTTTAAAGCTGTCAATAAGACCCTCAACCCTATTTACTAAATTCTTCTTAATTGCAGCCCATAAATCAGCGATTGCTTGTTTAGGATTTTTAAAAGCACCAACCATCATTTCACCTGCTTTTGAAAATAAGTCAGTTATAACATCAACCACTGCACCAAATCCTGCCATTGCTCTTTCAAGCATTTCAGCCCCTCTTTGTGTCTTTTTAAAATAAGATAATAAAGAAACTACTGCTAAAACTAAAGCACCAATTCCTGTTGACATAATTCCTGCCTTTATAGAACCAAATAATAATTTAGCCGTTTTACCTGCTGCTGCCATAGCCATTTTGAACTTACCCATAGCCATAGACAATAATCCCGTTTCTGTTTTTGCTTCTGCTGTATTACTAGCTAACTCCTTAGTTCCTTTGGATGCATCTTTTACATCTGTTTTTATCTTTATTAATATCTCATCTTTAGCCATATCTTAAAATGTATCAGTACTTAATTTCTTTTCTGTTAGTTGAACACTTGCAAACCATTGAATGTTTACATTTGATGTGCCTGTTACTTCTACTGTAATATTGGGGTCAGTTACAGCTGCCATTTGTGCCGTTCCTGTTGTACCTACACTTGCTATTGTAGTTGAACTTTGCGACCAAGTTAAGTTATAACCGTTATCTACTTGCACCGCCCCCTTTATTTCTATATATTTATAATCTCCTGCTGTACCACTTGAACCACCACTACAAAGCCCTATTACTTTAACCTCGAACCCTAATATAGAGTTATTTTGTACTGCTAAATAAGAACTTGTATCGCCTTGTATTGTTAAATCAGTTGCAGTATTATTTGTTGTACTTCCTGCAAATTGTACAATAGAAGTTTGATTGCGACCTAAAGCTTCACCACCACCAATAACTACTTCAGATTGTCTTATTACCTTTCCATAAGTACCCCCTAAAACTGAAGCATTTTTTATATTATTTTCTACTTGGTGGTTTTCGCCACTTATTATAATGTTTCTATTGTTCCCTTTTGTTGTGTTTTTTTGTCCACTTATAAAAGTATTTTCTGTTGAACCTTCTGCTTTGTTATTTCCAATATTAGTATTGGTTGTGTTTTTAAATAATTTACTTATTTTAAAATTTGAAGGAAAAGCTGAACAAGTATTATTTCCTTTGTTCCATTTATACCCATAAGCTTCACAACTTATTTGATTTGGTGAAACATCATTAGTTCCGTCTGTAAAAATTACCCTCCCAGTTTCTGAAGTTTCTTTTGGCTTTATTTTGTGTCCTTTTTTATATTCCATTATGGGATAAGTATAAATTCAACTTTTGCTAAAGTGTTTGGCTTGTATTCTATCTTGTTTACCCTATATTCCCTGTTCTTAATAACCACCACATCATAGAACTTAAAATTTTGAATATCGGCAGGGCTTAGGTTTACTTTCAAAGTCATTACCCTAGTGTCTGAATGATAAAGCTCATCATAATAAGGTGAATAGTAAGTATTATATAGATTGTCTATTGGAGTAGCACCTACTGAAATTAATTGACATTCTCCAAAATTATAATCTATTGTTGTTGCTGTTGTAAGTATTTCTGAAATATGTGCAAACTGCAAAAATGTAGTTAGTGTAGTCTCCACACCCCCGTTTTGAATAGGTACAACATAATTATTTGTTGATAAAGTTTTTACCCCTATATTATAAAGTATTCTAGGTGCATTTTCAAAATCTTCAAATTCTGTACCGTCATCATTTCCTGAATAAATATGTGGTATTGTTAAGGTAATGTCAAAAAGGTCTGTTGCAGGTCTTATTAATGTAGGGGCAAAAGGTGTAGCTACTACTTCTTCTTCACCTGCTAAAAGGGTAAATCCTGAAGCATCAAATTTTTTAGTTCCGTAAAGATAACCACTTGTTGCTTTTTTATATACATTTAAAGCATAGTCGCTATCATCATCTTCATAAGTAAATTTTACTTTCTTTTTTAATTCTAAAGGTTTTAAATTTATGTCTGATATATCTACTTTTTCAGTCCAATTATGTGTTGTTGGTGTTACAGCTGAACCTGTAATAAATATATCTGCATAAGGTTCTATTCTTAGAACTTCATCTTCACTAACTACTACTAGATTAAACATAGTGAAAATCCCTTTTAAAAATTCCCATTGATTTGTCTCGCCCCTTATAGCGTGTAATAAACTTGAAGCAGAAGTTTGAATAGAAGTTATTTGTGCGTGTAAAAAACTACGACTTGTTGTCCAAGTGCCAATATCAGGGAAAGCGTAACCATACTGATTACCCTGAAAAACACTGTTTATATTTCCTGCCCTGAAGTATGCCGTTAAATAATCCCCAGTATTCATATTTGGTACTATGAACCAATCATAAAAATTCTCCTTTTGGGCATATGTTGCATGTGTTCCTATTGTAATTACATTCGATTGGTTGTAAATACCTAACGAAGCCCCTCCTGCGTCAAAATGCTCCCACTTAAACTCAACAGTTTGTGCTGAACCTGTTGATGTTGCTGAATAGTGGTTGTATACAGTAAAAGAGTAATTAATTTGCGTTGATGTATTAGTAGTTACGGCAGTTATCCTGTTTCCTGAAAAATAAGTTGAAGCTACCCCTGTTGGGTTTTGTATATGAGGTTCTCCAAGTTCTAATTCTGTCCAAGATGTACCTGCCCAAACTATTGGATGAGGAGATAAGGTAGGGTGATGGTCATTCTTTGTACTAAAGCTGTCAGTTACTTCTGAACTTCCTAACCCTTGCCCCCAATTAAAGTCCATAAATAACTTCTTAAAATTAGTAGTGTTTAAAAAGGTCGAAGTATATTCAAACTCTGCTTCTGAAATTATCCTATCTACTAAATATTTAACTTGTATCCAAGGTCTAAATACTTGTTCTAAATCATCAAGCTCAATATTATTACTTGCATCTAAAGTCCAATCCCCCCTCCAATTTACAAAAGGATATTTTAATACATTTGTATGGTCTGTTGGGCTTGTTATACCACTATCATAAGCATAAGAAGATGTTGTAATAGCATTCTCTAACTCTAACCCTGTTGTGTCATCCCAACTATTTTGTACATTTGTAATTGTATAGTCGTGTTGAAGTTCTATAAAGTTAATGTCTGCAAATGTCTTAGTATCAAGTATGTCTTTTAGTGTAACTGCTTCTGAATACATATTAACATTGTAGCTAATCTCCCCTTCTTTGTCGTTGATGTCTATTAGTTTTAAAAACCCTTCAAAAAGTGTATAACTATCTTCTTTTAATATTGCCCTTGTTTTTATATAAGGATTAAAACTAAAAGTATCTGTACTCCTTGTAACTTCAAATATATGTCCGAAAATCTTATTGTTTCTTTTCGTGTTTGGTAAATGAAAATCCTTAGAATAGCTTTGCGTTTTCTCTGCTACATTTTTAAAATCATCTATGCTTAAACTTAAAGGTATAGCTTCTTCTTCATATAAATCACAAATGACTTGACCATCTGTAAGGTCAGATAAAACGGGAGTACACTCTGTTATTGAAATTTCACTTATTACGACACTACTTCCATTATCATGACGATAATCTAGCAGTAGTACTTCTTCAGAGTGTTGTGCATAAAAAGTTGAAGACATTGTAGGAACAGAAGAAGTATTTAAAGAAAAGGAAGGGAATATCTGATAGTAAGTCGTACCTGCTGCAAGCCAAGTAGAAAGACCAATTGCTCCTACATATAAATATCCTCCAGAAGTAGAAGCTGATGAAATTGTTACTTTTATTTCATAACAATTACCTACACTTAAATTAGAAATTAATTGATACGCTCCCGAACTTGAAGTAGACGAACCATTAGAAGCTAAAGTTAATCCTGAAGTAGAAATAGAAGGTGCAGAGACATTTGCAAAAGTTCCTCCTGTTGAATTAAAGCTTTTCCAAGCACTAATAGGCGCACTATTTGCTACTGCATAATTAGCTGGTTGTGTAGCTGAAGTGGCAGTATTAGAAGCTATCCCTGTTATAAAATTTGCCCCTGCTACATATTGATTTAATACAGAAGTAAAAGTATAAACTCCATTATAATTTTGTGGATATAATATAAGTTGTGTAGACATTTAAGACCTTTGTATTCGTTTATTATGAGACATTTCTATTTCTAAAGTATATTGTTTTAGCTTATCATTTGCCGTAGTTTTTTTTGTATAGCTTGAAGATTTTACTACGCAGGGCTGTACATATTTATTTAAAATATTATTTACAAGACCTGCTGCCTTATCTGTACTTCGTTCTTGTAATACAAACACATCAGGGCTTGTGAATAGTTCTTCTAACCAAGCTGACGCTTCTTCTGTTACAAAGTCCGATTGTAATGTAATTACTTCTTTTGAGTTAGTTGAGAATGTTTTTTGTCCACCTTGATAACCATATTTTTTATAAGTCGTTTCGTTCCAAGTACCTTTAAGCTGTTGGTATGTTTCCCTTTTAGAGTTTACTTTTCTTACATTCTTTTTTGTGAAGTTAAAGTAATCCCAAGTTCCCAATCTGTTTAGCCAAGTTACCCTAAACTTTTCAAATCCCATACCATCACATTGGTTGTAAAAATAATAAGTATTTGAAACTGTTTGTAAAGCGTCATCTTTTGCATAAACTTCGTAGTAATCCCAATTTGTAGGTACGGTGTTTCCTGCACCTGCTATATTTCCTGTTCCTACACCTACAAAGACAACCTTATTTTTTGCTTGGTCTCCATTTGCAAAATGACCTCCAGTTAAAAAGTTATTGTCTAAAGTTATCAATGAACCCGTTGTACTTCCTCCACTATAAAATTGTATTTTTATTTCATCCACACTTTTTATAGTAGCTGAACCTGAGCCAACTTTGTTTCCATACAAAGTGTTAGCACCTGTATAAATTCCACTTTCTTGAAAAAAGGCAAGTGTATGATAATCAGCACTTCCGATATATTGTGTTGTTGGTGAATTTGTTAAAAATTTTGCTGACGAGTGTCTTATTACAAAGTTATTAAAGTCATAGTTATATCCGAAATTTCCTGTTGTACTTTCTATTGCTATTGTGTCATCTTCTTGCCTTACTGCATTGTGTATGTAATATGCGTCAGAAGTTAGCCCTGCTACTGTTGATAAAGTGCCTGTTTGTGATGTCGCAAATTCAATAGAAAATTTTATAGCAAAATTTCTCACCCCTTTTCGTGAATTTGAAAACTCATCTATTTGGTGTATGGAATGTGGTCTTGCATCAGAATAGTTTGACTGATTGTATTTTGAATAATATTGTACACCACTCCAAAATATCGTTTCACCCCCTAAGTAGTCAGGGCTTACATAAGCTTCTAATATTCGTGAAAAGTCAAATATACCTACCCCTGCATTGTTTGGTGATGCCTTTAATGTTGCTATTTTATCAGAAGGCAATGTACTAGTAGCATTTCCTCCTATTGTTAAATATATTTCAGCAATAAACTTAACCTTATAATGGGGTGTTCCTGGAGCACCCCTAACATTTGCATTATCTTCTACTACAAAGATAATTTCTTCGTCTGCAGCTACCATTTTGTATAATGGTTTTTGTTTTATATTCATACTTCTAGTGTTTCAAAATGTGTTAATATATCTGCTTTAAAATTTTCAAGTAAATCAATATCAAATGTAGCAAGTTCTATACTCATAGCTTTTGAAAAGAAAGAGGTTGAAGCAAGACCCTCTCTTTGTATTGACTTGGAAAATAACATAGCTAAACTTTTTGTTTTAATAAATCTGCCAGTTCCTTTTACTTTTGTTCCGTCTTTTTTGGTATACCCAATATCCCTTCCTTTAATTCCTTTTCTGCTTATCCATTTCATTAAAGCTCCTATGTTTGGAGAATTACCAAGACCTGCTTTATAGCTAAAAGGGCTTTTCTTTCTTCTTCCGTCTATATTGATAAACATTCTACGCTTCTTAGTTCCTGAAACTCCCTTATCTACAAAGGCAGCATAATCTTCACCTTTAAAAACTAAGTTGTACCCTTTAGATGTAGCTTCTAATCGATAATTTAAACTATCACTTAGCTTTCCACTCTTGCCCTTTGCCTTTAAGATTTTTTTGCCCCTTTTTATTACTGCTTTCGCAAAACTTCTTAAATACTTTTCTACATTATTTGTTTTTAGTGTTGCCACTAGATACTAGCTACAAATATTTCTACACTTATATCAGAACCTGCTGTTGGTCTTGCTTGTATACTTGCTATATCTGCCATTGTACCAAACGAAGGGCTAGTATCTGCTTCTGCTAACATAGCATCATCTGTTCTGCAAAGAACATGAGAATGTCCTGCTTGTATATGTACTTGATATAAAGTTGCTGCACCTACTACTGCTAGTTCCATATCGTACTCGCTTGATAAATTAGTTACCCTTACATACTTTGCCCCTTGTGCATCAATAGCACCTACGCTATCGTAAACATTTGTAGCAAATGTTGCTA
>Ga0209128_1001415_pt1 | contig 16429 bp, 30 predicted proteins | sample ETNvirnome_6_100_FD_184072 | JGI IMG/M metagenome (GOLD analysis project Ga0209128, IMG submission 184072) | Marine viral communities from the Pacific Ocean - ETNP_6_100 (SPAdes) (version 2) | ecosystem: Environmental > Aquatic > Marine > Oceanic | place: Pacific Ocean | collected 2013-06-19 | reverse complement strand
TCTGATATTGTTAAAGCTTCTGTAAAATAAACAAAACTAACTACCAAAACAATTCCAATTATTAGTTTACTTATTAATCCCATTAGTTTATGCTCCTCCCAAGCTCATGCCAATCCCAAGAGTGTTGGGCATTATCAAAATAAATCATTGTAAGGGTTGACCCTATTCCTACAACTCCACAGTCAAAATCTCCATTTAATTGAAGGTTGCCTCCTACTGCTTCATCTTTCATTATTGAAGTTGTATCAGAACAAGTTACGTAAACTACCTGCCCTTGCTGACCTCCAGATACTGATTCTATATCTGGAAGACTTCCCAATGTATCATCTATTTCAAAAAAGTTCTGACCCGTTGAAGAACAACATGGCGCTCTATACCATCTCGCTGGAGCATCATTATAGAACATTGAGGTGCCCATTTCCAAGCCCCATTGGGTTAATGTAAATATATCTTTACCTGAACATATGGCATTTGCAGAACGAATAAATTTTAGCTCATCACTAAATGAGTCGTCCATGCAGATATCATATTCTTTAGTACCACCATTATAAAAAGTTAAAGCTGAGTCAAAAACTCCGACTGGAGATTCTATCCTTATTTCAGAAGATTCTGCAATTGCTGAAACATGCAAAGGAGCTGAAGGACTTGTTTCCAAAATTCCTACATCTCCAGAGTTATAATAAATATTAGAACCAGTTTCTGTCCACAAACTACTTCCTGTTCCAGCAAATGCAGAAGGAACTGAAGTTGTATTAATTCGTGGTGATAATACTTCACCTTCTATTGCTAATTCCATCCAAGTATCTTGATCCCAATCTACAACATCTACTCCTGGAAGTAATGTAGTAAAAATTCCCCCTGAGTCTGTAGTAATAGTTTGAAGATCACTATAAAGAACAGAACCTGCAGAAGGATCATCATAAAATCTAAAGGTAATATCAAAAGTTCCCTCTAAAGGTGAACCACCATTATTCAAAAGCTTTCCATGAATATTAATGCTATCTGGTATTGCTCCAATTACAAAGGTAGCACACATAAGAATAGCCACCACATATAGTGTTTTTTTCATTTTCTAAAGAAGTTCCAAACTACTCCTCCAATAGTCATAAACATAGTCATAAAGAATACTACATTATTTACAATCCCTAAAGGGGTTAATAATAAAGCCATCATCCATGCAATAAAAGATGATCCTAAAAATGATTGTGCGGGATCATTATTTCTTGATAACATGGACAACATTGCAACAATAAAAATAGCAATAACTGTAACATTTCCAAACATATATTCAGTTGTTGCATGAGCATAAGTTAAAAGCTCATAGGGTTGAGTGATATTAGGAGTTCCCCACATTATAAGTCCCTCCCCGTCATTGCCCTTAATATCATAAATATTATTGAAATAGCAAGGCAACTCATTAAGATAAATATTAAACTTTGTCCTGCATTACTATCAGTCAAACCAGTTGCTTCTCCTGCTGGAGTTGCTACTGAACTTGCAATATCTCCAATCCCCGTTAAGGTTCTCACGGCAATAGCTAATGATTTAACCATCTTATCCCAATAACTTAATGCTCCATAACTTACAGTTTCTGATTCTTCCCAACTCACTAAACTCCCATTCACATTTTCATAAATTGAACTAACTTCAGTAGAATTTGGGGATGCTATATCTTCAACAGTAGTGCTTAAATTTGCCCATGTCCTATTCATATATGATACATCATTGGACAACATAAAACTATCAGTAAATGTAAGGAAACAAACCAGTAAGGCAGTTATAATTAATATACTTGTTACCCATTTTGTTGGAGTATGTCCTGCCATTAGTAAGTCCTCCTTTTATACATAGTTGCAATTACTATGGCGGAAAATGCAACTAAAACCATAAACATAGACATATCAGTGTTTATAAGTCCCATTGCCCAACCTATTCCAAATGCAAGAACTGCTAATACTACTGAAGCCATGGGACTATATAAGGCCATAAAAGCAGATACTCCTACAAGTAAGAAAGTAAAGAAAGCCCCATTAGAATTCCCAATAAGTTCTCCAATCCCTGTGGTTAAATCGATAGCAAACCCATAAACTGCTTGGAATAAATCAGAATTTTGATTGGCTATAAACTTAGCCGTATAATATGAAGTGGTATCTGGAATAATACAAGAGATTGAAACTGATGATGTTGTTGCACAATCATAACAAACATTTTGTTGTCCACCTTGTGGGGAAACTTTATCTACCTTTAAACACATACTTGTAGTTGCCCCTGATGAATCATCTGCTACAAGTAAGAAAGCATTAGTTCCACTTTCATTAAATGTAAGGGTATATGCAATACTTCCAAAAGCATTCCAAGTATCATACCAATTATTTGTTTGACCAGTAGATCCCCCTGATAATAACATTGTATATGGTGAACTTGTTATATGTGTTGTTCCACTATCATAAACCAATTCATCCGTGCTATAAGGAGATTCATAAGCAATAACTCTATAAAAGGCATCTGTTAATCTTAAATAAATAACATCCGTTCCTGCTCCTGATGTTTTACCAGTTGCAATTAAACTAAATAGACCAGTAGATGGATCAAACCTTTGTAAATGAATTAATATGTTTGGAACGGCACTTCCTGCTCTTGATGCAATAAATGTAACAGCTGTGCTTAGGGCATCCGTTAAACTATATGTTTTAATGTTTTCCGTATTGTTTCCATTCATAAGTAAAGATTCTATATAATATTGTCTGGGGAAAGTATAACTTGCATTATCTGGTAAGTATTGAAAGAAACCCGTTGTACTAATATCTATCCCTGCTGGACTTAAACAATAATTATGTTCATGTTTATCTGGATCGGAGTTAGAAAATAAAATACTATCATAATCACTACTTAAGGTTATACTGGATTCAATCGTTGTATTTAATGGGGTATCATCTTCTTCATCCCATGAAGTTATATTTAATGCTACACTTGAACTCCCAATATCACAAACTTGGAATAACATTGCATTAAGTGTTCTTGGTGAGGTATTGTTGGAACACGCCCCAGTATCATCACAAGCATTACAATACCAGTTGAAAGTATTACCAAAACTTATATCTGACCAATCAAAAGTCGTTGAGGTTGAGTTTTGTAAAAGAGATTCCTCTGATGTTTCATTCATGCCTGTCCACCACCAGTCCAAACTCATACCTGGGTCGCCCCCACCAGGTCGTGCCATTTCCACTTCAATAGTATGGGCTTGTGCATCATTCCAAGCACTAACATCTAATTCAGTTGTACAACCTGCTTGACAAGTATTATCAGTTATTTCTAAAATATTAGTTCCATCTACACTAACATGAATATAAGAACTTCCAAAACCACCATGACCTGGAGAAACATAACTAAAATTTAAAAAATTAGTTGCTATAAAATAATCTCTTTCCCTTGCATAAGTCCCAGTGGTTGGTGTAGACATTTCACATTTACTTGCATATGAAACACAATTATTATCCCAATTACCATTCCCTGTCCATTCTGATTCGGTATCTGCACAATCACACCAATTGCCTCCACCTGTACTATAAAATAAATAATTTATTGTATCCCCATCTGGGTCAGTTGAATCTGCACAAGTTAAAGTAGGAGCATTAAAATATATTGCATTACTTAATGGTGCTAAGGTTGTTGGTGTTGTTGGTGAAGTTGTTATATTTATTATTAAATTAGATAAAGTAAGGTTTCCAGTTATAGCTGTTAATAATGGACTTGAACTAAGATTTATAGGAATTTGACAAGTTGGACCACTACAAGCATTTAAGGAAGTTTCTAAAGCTGAAGAAATATCCAGTCCTAAAAAACTATCATCTTGTAATAAAAAGTTAGAATAGGATTCTGTACTATCTAAGGATACATTAAACCTAACTGCACTATTACTTGAATTATAAGTATTAAAATTAGTAATATAATAATCGGGTACTGAACAATAATTAGTTCCCCTTCTAAAGGAAACATGCCCTGCATCTGTTTCAGTATAAAAAGAAGTACCAGTACTTTCATAAGCTATTTCTAAAGGTTGAGTTCCATTTTGTGAATAAATTGTCAAATCAAAATCGTAGTTTGGTGAGTATCTAATATTTTCAATATGAATTGTATAATTTAATAAATAATTAAAGGCTGTTCCTGTTGTAACATCCTGAATCCTGAACACATTACAACTCCCCCCATTAATACAAAAAGTCCCAATGTCTATGATAGTATTCATGGTACTGGCTTCAGCTAATCTAAACCAATTTTGAGTAACTCCTGAACTACAACTCAGCTCACCTGTTGCCCTATACCCAAATATTATTTCAGTAGGATTATCCGTATCGTGTACTAATTCGGAGTATCCATCTCCTCCACCTGAACCCTTAAGACCATCAGCTGTTAAATCCCAGGTATGACTTGCACTTGCTGTTTCTGTCCATCCATTATAACCATCAGCTGTACCTGAACCAATAAAACTATCATTAAAGAAAGCATTGCTTGAACCAATCCCTGTGGTTAAATCCCATACTGCATTTGATATTGAAAAATCTGACCCATAAGTACTTTCATTAAACTCTAAATACATAGTATGATTATCAGTATAAACTGAAAAACTACTTACATCTCCAGGTTGAAAAGTATCCATATCTAAAGCTAAAGCATAAGGTAGGAATAATAACATTAAAAAGAATGAAACACCAATTATCCAATAGTGCATCTTGGCTTCTTCTTCTCTTGTTGGAACATTCCAATCTTCTGAATATCCCTCTACACTATTGTTCTTCATTATCCCATATCCTCCATGAACTTTTCTTTAGCATAGAAAAGAATCATAATAAACATTCCTAAAAAGAACATGAACATTGGTAAATGATTCATAACAAATGGAATAATAGTATAGGTTGATGCCGTGGCTTCTATTGCAGATGATGAATTTGTAGCTAATTGAGTATAAACATCACTCATTATAGCAGAAACGACGGTTACAATCACGAGTAATAGCAGACTAATGAAGAAAAACACGGGATGCGACCTTACATTCAATCCAAGAACTATTGTTAATATAGCAAGTCCTACTAATATAAACATAAATAAATAGTCATAACCTTGGTTTAAGTTATCAGCATTTTCTTCTACTGCTTCATTCCATGGGTTATCAAAGGCAGCATTACCCTCAAGTGTTTCAGTATAAGAATTATAAAATGTTACCATAGTAACAGTTGTAATAGCAAAAAGTGAAAGAATTACTATAATTAGAAACAAATCTGGTAATTGTCCTTTTTTATTCATACTTTGAACCATTTTGTCCCCCATCTATAATCTTTTTTCTTTCTCCTTAAATGTTTTCTTAAATCACTATAAACATCCTGTTTGGATGTCCCATTGGATTTTGCTTCTTTCTCCACTTCTTTTAGAAATGAATGTGGAACAAATGTCCTACTCTTTCCTTTCTTTATTCTCTTTTTCCCCATTGGATTCCCATAGCTACTTGCCTAAAGAAATAGATTAGGAAGTATGCAACCACTAATACTATTACCCACAATGTTCCAGTATAAACATTGTCAAATACATTTTGCAAGGATGTTACTATCCCCGCCGATATTGTTCCAGCATTTGCTTCAATTAATTGACTACCTATCCCAAGATTAGCTAATATTAAAAACAAACCCACAAACATAAACAATAATTTTATAGCATAATGCTCTTGTTCAAGGTGGGAACTCATCCAGAACAACGAGAACGCCGTTCCCACCAAACTCATTACCAGTGCAATTTCCCAAGCCATTTATATTCTTACTCCATCCCCTACATCAGTCATTCTTTTTTTGAACCATCCAGATTTCTGTTGTTGTTGATTTACTGTGGTTTCGTTAACATGGATATTCTGCATCAAATTTTTCATTGTGCTTCCATTCATGGATTTATAAAGGGAGCTAACTAATGCATGAACCATTAAGTTCTTCACTAAATCTCTATTCCTTTTTGGAACTCCCACAACTTCTGGTTGTATCAATTCACAAATCAATTCTGATTCAAATTCAAATATAATTTCTTTTATATTTCTTTCATCTAAAAATGATAAAGTAAAAATCTTAGAAACATAAGGATTAAAACGAGAAACTAACCAAGCCACTGCCCTTTCTTCAACCAGTGGTTGCCCAGTATCCCTTATTTCATTTGTTACATTATCTACTATTTGTCCCCTTAATGTCCTCACTAATTCATCAACGATATAAGATTGATCAAGAATAATTGTATCTATCTTTTCGGCATCTGGATCCGCTAAATGTGGTATTACTCTTGGTTGTCTTTCATCTTCATAATATTCTCTTTCCATTATATCCCCCTTATTTCCAGTCCAGTAAATTTACCAGTTTTTTTAGGTTGTTTTATTCTTAATGCTAATCCAGTTAAACTTGGTGCGTATCTTGAAGTTCTTATATGTTTTCCCCTACCAAGTTTATCCTTAACTCTCTTTGATTGTTTTTTTAATCCAGTTCCTATTGGAATCTTGAGTTTTTTAGGTTTTGGTATTTTAGGAGTTATTCCTGGGAATCCTATTCCTATTCCTAATCCCATTGATTTCATTTGTAATCTTTGCATTTGTTTGGATTTTAATTGTTGTTTTTGTCTAAACATTTGTTTAAACTTAAAATCTTGTTTACTTTTGATTTTAGGCATAGTTCCTAATATTGGTGATGTTTTTAATCCTAAACTTAGTTTTGCTTTTGTTTTACCTTTTGTTTTTAATTGTGGTGATGTTTTTAATTTATGTTGTGGTTGTAATCTAAAACTACTCATAATTCCAATTTTAGTTTGTTGTTTAATTTGTGGAGATAACCCCCCTCCTTGTAGTAATCCATATTCTTGATATTGTGTGGAAATTGGTTTTGGTGATTGTGTTGTTGTTATTGGACTTCTTACATTTTTGGGAACTGTTATCTGTGGTTTTATAGTTTCTAAAACCCCCCTTGTAGTTGTTTCAACTGTTTTAGGATTTAATATTTGTTCTGAACCATAAATTTGTTCTAATCCACTTTTCCCCTCTTGAATTACTTTCATATCTTTTTTAGGAACTTCTGGAGTAAATTCATCCAAATTATATTTTATTTTATAAGACCCTATATCTTTATCATAAAATTGTTTTTCAATAATCTTTCTTTTATCTGGTTTTATTTTTCTTGATGGTTCTTGAACTACAATCTTTTTAGGAGGTTGGGACATTCTACTTCCAACATCTAATTTAATGGATGATGCTGGATCATATTTTACTTGTGCGGTTTGTGAGGTAACTTCATAATAAGTTCCTTTGAATGGTTTTTGATAAGGTGCATATTCAGTATATTTGGAAATCTTTTCCATATTGACTATGCTTTCTGTTCCTTTTCTTCTGAAAACATCTTTTCCACCTTTTCCCACATATCTACTCCTTGTTTCTACAAAAGCCCTAATATCCCCTTTTCCACTTATGCTCCTAATATCCCCACCTACTTGGTGTAATTGTCTTTTAGGCCTTGTTACATCTTTTAAATAAGGTGTTTGTTTAAATATTCCTCCAATTTCACCTTTTGAAGAAATTTCGAGATCAATCCTACTTCCTACATCTGTATATTTTTTAGAAACTGCTGGAGCTTTACCATAATCCTTTAATTCATATTTAAGTAATTTTCCACCAAATTTTGTTCTAAAATCAAAATATTGATATTTTGTGGCTTCTATCCTCAATCCTGATTTAGCCGTAGATTTAACATAATCGGAAGTTCTGATTTTTTCCTTATACTTAACTGGTGATGTTTCAAAAAGTTTATATTCAGTTCCAGTATAAACTCTTTTTTTAACGGCTTTTGAGATTCCCCCAGTTGCTTTTCCACTTAACCAGAATCCCATAGTTCCTCTCACCGGATCTTTCATAAAATGACTATACATATCTTTGTAGGTTTGAGGTTTAAAAAAGGATGTGGTAAATCCTATTGGATCTGTGATTGCATATTTCCCAGTTTGGTAAACATCATAACCAGCTAATCCAATACTTGCCCCAACCCCTACACCTAATCCAATTATGGATTGGTATCTTCCATATTTTTCAAATTTTCCCGCTTGTAAAGATAAAGGGTGATTTATGATTGCACCCACACTATATGATTCTATTTGTCTTATTCTTCCTCCAGGAGCAGCAGCTCTCATTTCTGGGGGATTATCTGCTTTAAATTTTTCAATAGGATCAAAAGATTGATAATTATATCGTGAAGCTAAATCACCCCACATAGTAGATGCTTCTTGATATTCTTTTTGATAAGCTGTATAATCTTTATGATATTCAATATATTTTTGTTTAGTAGCATGAGGATCAACTTTTTTTGTTCCCCTATAATAAACGGCAAAACCCTCTGGGGTCATATATCTTTGATACTTAAATGATAATTGATGTTCTGCTTTAGTAACATCTTCAAATTCTTTTTTTAATCTTGCTTCTTGTCTACCTCTTATTAATGATGGATCTGGTGAACTTGCCCCACCTGAACCAGTATAAATTGCCCTACCCCTACCACCAGGGCCAGTATATCTTTCTGGAAAAGCAGTGGAAACTCCACCTTCAGAAGTTAAATAAGTCCCATAACCAGGATCATTTGGATTGTTCAGCGGCATCTTAATTAGAAAATATGAAAAATACATTTTTTAAATATTTGTATAATATACTTTTATAGTTTATATATATAAGTATTATTACTTACTACTACTACTTACTAAGGATTTTTTCCATATTATATATATACACTTTAACACATATATATTTATAAATATGAATAATACGTATATAAACATAACAAAAAGCTATTATGGAGGTAGTGAAAAATGATTGAAAAAAACGAAGAAAAATATCAAAAAGGGTATGAGAAAACACAAAATATTGATATAACAACACACGATTTTTGGAACTATGCACAACTTAAGGAGGAGGGGTGTATTGATATGGATGATATAGATTCTGTTGTAGAAATAACTGGATTAAGCAAAATAAAAGTAGAAAGAATAAAAGAAAATTATTATTTTTTAAAAAGTTATTATGGAGTAGAAAAGAAGTGTTGAAGTGGGATATAATGTTAAAAAAATTGAAAGGTGGTAACCAACTTTCAAAAGCAAGGAAGTTTAACAAACTAAATAGAATTGCAGAATGTGAACATCCTAATCTTTTTTATATCTTACCTATTGAGGGATATAATAAAACAACATACAAAGTTAATATCAAACATGAAAAATGCAATTGTCAGTATAATGTGAGGAATAACAAAACATGTTCTCATATTTTGGCAGTTCTATTATATCAAAGACAACAGGAGGAAAAGAATGGGAAGGCCTAAAGGAGTAGGGAGAGTAACAACTTCAGTAACTGTTAGCCCAGAGTTTTTTACTTTGGCTAAAGAACAACATGTTGGTTTTAGTGAAGCCATAAGAGTTGGGTTAGCTGTAATGTTTGCCGAAAAAGGGATCAAACAATACGATAACAAACTCAACCTTTATAGAAAGATGGTTGCGTTTCAAAAGAAAACTGAAGAACTATCTGAAGAAGTTGCACATTTAAAGGAGAAACTAAAAAAGATGTAGAGAGGAGTTGAGGGTTCGTAATGTTATTGAACGTTACACTACCTCTTTTTCCCTCACTCCCTACAATATCAAGAGAGAGAAATGATTAAGTGTTTATCTTAATATACATAGAGGAGGTGAAATAAATGAATGAAGTATTTTGTAGAATAGATGAAAATGGTATCATATCCTTTGGAGGGATGTGTAAAGTTAGTGAACTACCTAACCAATTTAATAGATTAAAAAAACTATTAGAAGATAATGGTGAAGATGATGTGGAAGTGGAAGTTGAAAAACTACCCAAGAAAAAGTTTTCATTATCTTTAGGTAAAAAGAAATGAATATATTTTATTGCAAGATGTGTGGAAATAAAATAGATAAGTGGATGAGATCTAATGCTCATTTCTGTGGAGAAGAATGCAGAAAAATACATTGGGAAATAAAACATAGGAGATTATATAAAAAAAAATGGCAGGACAACAACCAAAATGGAAGCTCTTTGGAGCAGTAGCTGTGTGGGATTTCGGAGATAGACTATCAATTAAATTATTTAATTGGGATTATATTAATGTGCCTTTAAACCCAGACTACGAAAAACAAAGACCAATACCAAGAAAAGAAGAAGTGGTAGTGAATGGATAATTTATCCATCACTTCTTATAATCTAAACGAACCTTGGATTGGAACAGCTCAAGTATGTATTGATCAAGCACAATATAATTCATTAGGAATTCAAATGGCCATAGGGGTGGGATTTGCATTTTTAGTTGGATGGATGTTAGGATATTATTTTAATTCATTAGGAGGAAAAAATGGGAGTAGATAGTTTAATTAATTTAGGGGGAATGTCTGGAATGTCTGGAACCATCTGGTTTGTATTTCAGATAGTAATTGCAATAGGAGTAATTGGATTTATGTTTTGGAAGTTTATTTTGCATCCACGTTCATTTAAAGATTTAATTGAAATATGGGATGTAACAGATGCTGGAACTGTAAGGTGGGTTGATAAAGGAAAATGGGTAGTAGATAACTCAAATGGAACTGGTGTTTACAAATTATTAAAACACAAGAAAGCCAAGTTGATGCAACCCCCTATGGAGTGTGCTATTCCTACAAAAAAAGGAAAGATGAAATATCTTTTTGTAAGGACTGGAGAAAGTGGTTATGATTATTCTTGTATCAATCAAAATGATTGGATGATTGATAAGAAACCAATTCCACTCCCACTTTCAGATATAGACTTTGTAAAACTAAATTTGAAACAAGCTTTACTAAAAAAAAGTTTATCGGGTTGGTTTTCGGAGAATAAAGCTCAAATTATATTTATCACGGTTGCCGTATTAACTTTGGTATTATTAAATTGGGTTATAGCTTTTGCAAGTGATTCAGTTCAAGCAATAACTGCAAGTGCTGGACAACAAGCTGAAGCATTAAGTGAGATTGCCCAGTCATTGAGTGAAGTAGCGGGACAACTTAATCCAAATATACCCACCAATAGTGGGGGGATAGCTCCCCCACCGGGGTTTTAAATGATTAAGACAAGAAAGAGGTGTTGCCAGAAATGTGGTGCAAAAGGAATAACTGGAATTGTTAAAACATATTATCTTTGTTCCAGATGTTATTGGAAAACAACAAAAGGAGATTTAAAAAATATAAAATGGGAAAAGGAAATTTTGAAAAGACGGTAATGAATGAGGGAGCAGAGGGATTGTTATATGCTCAACAACTAAAGGAAACATATCCTTGGATAAAAATTGTCCCATGGGTATTATTCTTATTGATTGTTGGTGGTTGTATTGCTCTAATGTCTTAGATGGAGAAAACACAACCCTCAATCGGAACTCATAAAAGAAGTCAAAGAGTAGATACAGAGGACTTGTTTAAACAAGCCCAGTGGGATGCTATGAAATCTGGTATGTATAAATATCAGAATCTTGATCCTTATAGGAGTTGCATTGAACAAATGGAAATTCTTGCCGAGGGTTCGGGCTTATTGAATAAACCTTATTGGGATAAAAAGAAAGAATTAAGAAAAGAAGTAGATGTAGATAGTGGAACAATATCAAAAGGATTAAGGCCAGGTTTAGTTAAATCTAAATTAAATGATCAAATTAAAAAACAACTACAAGAGCAAGAGATTGCGTTTTGTTTACGCTGGCATAGATTATTAATGAAATATCTTGCACCAATGTTCTATACAAGATTTGGAGTAAGTCAGATAAAATGAAAGAACCATTAATACATTATATAAAAGACCAGATTAATAGAAATAGATGTTTTGTGGCTCTTGTTGTTGGGAGAGTGGGGACGGGCAAGTCTTGGAGTTGTTTAAAACTTGCATCCGTTCTTGACCCCCATTTTGATGAGAGTAAGGTTGTTTTTAATCTTCCAGATTTATTGGATTTAGTTCATAATGGAAAAGTTGGAAAAGGAGAAGTGATTATTTTTGATGAAGCTGGGATTTCAGTTTCAAACAGAAATTCCTATATGAATATGTTTAATAAAGCTATGAGCCATTTATTACAAACATGGCGGCATAGAAACCATATTCTCTTTGTTACAGTTCCATCTATTTCTTTTGTAGATAAAGGAATAAGAAGTATGTTTGATGTTATGATTGAAACAACAAATGTAGTAAAAAGAAGAAATGTTGTTCAGTGTGATGTTAAAATGATTCAACATAATTATCAAATAGGGAAAACCTACTATTATAATGCAAGAATGAGGGATGGAACTCAAATGTTGTTGGAAGTGGGAAAGCCAAATATAAAGCTGATTAATAGGTATGAAAAGAAGAAAACAGAGTTTACAACCCAATTATATGAAGAATTAATGACTGAACTAACTCCTCAACAAGTGGATACTAAAGAAGTAGATAAAATTGGAAGTTGTGCTAAATGTGGAACAAAAGGAGATTGGAAAGCACGATTAAATAAATGGGCTTGTAGAAGATGCCCTAATAGGTGGGAAAATGAAGAATGAAATAATACAAGGGGATAGTTTAGAAGTATTAAAAACATTTGATGATGATTGTATAGATTTAATTGCGTCTGATCCCCCTTATCAGTTAGGGATCCAAAAACCCGGAGTGCCTTCTTCTACAGACCAATCTGAAAGATTAAAAAAAGGGTTTATGGGAAAAGAATGGGATATTTTGCCCCAAGTTTCTTTATTAAAGGAATGTTTAAGAGTTCTTAAACCGGGGGCTTTTTCTTTTTGGTTGATGACTCCAAGACAAGATAGCCAATCAGAATTTATTATTAGATTAAAACAAGCAGGATTCAATATTGGTTTTACCCCATTATATTGGACTTATGCAAGTGGATTCCCAAAAGCAGGAAACATAAGCAAGATGGTTGATAAGAGGATGGGTGCAGAAAGAGAAGTTGTTGGAAAAGATAATCATTTTGGAAAAGCAGGATATAGTCTTGGAATAGGTGGGCAGGAATGGGATTTGAAACCCAATCCAATAACCCCACAAGCAAAAGCACTTGATGGTTCTTATGCAGGGTATCAACCCAAACCTGCTGTTGAAATTATTATTGTTGCTATGAAACCTTTAAGTGAAAAAACATATATTGACCAAGCATTAAAAAATAATAAAGGCATAACTTGGCTTGATGATGTAAGAGTTCCTTATGAAAGTAATGATAAATCAAATGATTATGGTAAATATAAAGGTGGAACAGAATATCAGGCAAATACACAAGGAAGATTCCCAGCAAATCTTTTAGTTTCTGATGATGTGCTTGGAAATAAATTTAGTAGATATTTTAATTTAGATAAACTACCAAAATCAGTTAAAGAAACTTTCCCCTTTATGATAGTTCCAAAGACAAGTTCAGGAGAAAAGAATGATGGGATTAAAGGAGTGGAAGAAAAAAAAATGGAATATGAAACAACAACAAGAACAAATAAAGAAACTGCTGATAAATTTGGTTGCGAAAGAAAGGCAATAGCTAAAAACACACACCCCACAGTAAAACCAACAAAGTTAATGGAATATTTAATAACTTTGGGAAGTAGGGAAGGAGATTTAATCTTGGATCCTTTTGTGGGTAGTGGAACGACTTGCATTTCTGCACGGGGTTTAAGCCGGGATTTTATAGGTATTGAAAGGGATAAAACATATCATAAGATTGCCACAGCAAGATTAAAACAACATTTAGAACAAACAAAACTCCATGAGGCACAATGGAGGCTCTCCTAATAGAATGAAAAAGACAATACACTTTAGTCAAGAAACTTTGAATGAGATAACACATCTGATTGAAGTATTAGGGATAGAGGGTTATGGAGATATGCCCAAAGCAATCAAGTTTAGTATTACTTACACCCTTTTGAAACTAAAGGAAGATGAAAAGGTAATACCCACCCTAAATACTAATGATTTTGCCCTATGGTTTTCATCAGTAAAATATCTAAAAGAGGTTAGATTAAACAACGAAAAGATAGAAAGGATGCATAAAGGTAATACTTTGACTTCATCAAAACACCTAAAAAGTAATACTAAACCCAAAAACTAATAAATTGTTCGTCATTAACCTTAGAGGATGAATAATTGGGGTTATTTAACGATTTTCTCCAACTTATTCTTTGTTTTCACTATGTCTTTCACCCATTCAGAACAATAAGGTGTTAAATTCATATCACTTGACCCAATTAAACAATCCCCATAGGTTTTGTGGAGATATTCTCTTAATTCTTGTGCAACCTCTCTTTTTTCTTTTGCACGATTATAATTCATTTAGAAGCACCAAGAAGTCTATCTATTTGTTGGTATACACTTCCTAATGATTTCTTTTTCTTCTTCTTGGCTTTGGCTTTTCTATATTCTGCCCAACCCTTCTCTGTGTATTTGAAATGTCTTTTTCCTAATTTCGGCATTATAGATACCATCCTCTCTTTTTAATAAACCACCTAATAGCATTATCTTTGGCTACCCTTGAGTTAAGGGAATCAATATATCTTAATGCCTGTGATCGTGTGGTTATGCTTGTTTTAGCCATTATCTTTTTTTCCTTTTCCTTGTGTATGTTCCTCTCCTTTTCCTATAATCCATCGCCTTTTTTTTAGTCCGAAAATCTGTTATATATACACCACCTAAACCTGTTACTCTATAAAATGTTTGTCCTTTTTTTAGTCCTGATTTTTGGTAACTATCTACAGGTTGTTTTTTTTTCTTTATTTTTATATCCCAGCCCATTATCTTTTTCTCCTTTTCCGAGTATGTTTTACCTTATGTTTCTTACCCTTGATCTTAATCTTTTGACTACCAGGAACTCTTTTAAAATCCCCAGAGGCATGTCCAAAAGCTAACCATCTCTTGTATGCTGCTTTTGATTTGAAATTTAATGCTTTTTTTACCATTAGTATAAACTCCTTTTTCTTTTAGCTCTTTTCCTTTCCTTTCCTAAATTATAAGGTGAATAAATACCACCACTTCCAACTCCACCACCAAAACCACTTGGGGAAATCCAATCACCTATTGCATTAGTTCTATCTATTCCTTTTGCTTCAGCTGACTTTTTTTTGATCCATCCTTTTATTTTTTTTCCATTAAATCCCATTTTAGTTTTGTCCCTGCATACATTTCATATTATCACAACCTAACCAATCTTTGCTTTTTCTTGATAGAATTAATCCCATTCTTTTTTTCTTCTTTTTTTTCCCAGTAGTGTATATCATTTTAAATATAAAAGAGAGGGATAAAATCCCTCTCAACTCAAATTAGGTTTATTCTCTTTTCATAGAATAAAATAATCCGATTACTCCGATTACAACAGCGGCAACTACAATAGTAGCTAAAGTTACTTGCCAGTCTGATAACTCACCAAGAGCTAATAGACCTTGTTGTGTGTTATTGTAAGCGAATCCATCAGCCTGCTGGCCAGTCTGGATGCTTGCAAGAATGGTTGATCCCACTCCTAACACCACTGCTAATACCACAAATGTAATAGCAATACCGGATAAATCTCCTAATCTGAAACCCTTTTTATTCATTTTCTTTAAAAGTTTCATTTTGGTTTTTCCTCCATAGTTTATATAATCAGAAATAATTAAGCACTCCCAACATCGTTGGGTTGCCTACACCCCGAGGTGAGCAACTTAATGCTACTGGGTAATCCAATACGATTAGAATAATTACTGAATCTTTAGTTTAAAAATATTTGTATTAAGAAATATATAAATAATGAATAAGATTATTGAAAGAATTGTTGCCCACATTAAAGACGTTAAACTTGAATCAATAGTTACTTCTCCCACAAGATTAGCTACATGGAGTGTGGCTATTGCTATAAAGAGAGCAATAAAGAAAAAGAGTATCTGAATAGGTATATGTTCTGAAGTCTTTGCTATATACCCCATATAAGCCATTGTGCCTAATAAAGAAAGTATAATAGCAATTAACCAAAGTGTGTTAAAATCTGGGTTATAATTTTCAGAGAACCAAAAACCTAATTGTGTAGTATAATTTGCATTACTTGTTTCTCCAGCTATATCCCCTATTAATAAATTCAAATCATAACTTGCTGAAGTTACATTAGTTCCTCCATTAGAAATAACTAATGAATTAACCATATAATTATCGCTACTTGTAGCCGAAGCAAAAGGAATTAGGAGTAATAAGAGTATTAACCATTTCATAGTTCATCCTGTAGCTCCTTATATTCATTGAATATTGTAGTTTGAAGTATTAATAATTGCTCATTAAAAAAAGTATTACAATCTTCTACATCACAAGAAAAAGAAAAGGGTTCCCTTCCTAACCTCATTGTATTGGCTGGTTCATAATAGCCATATACATCCATTTCAAAATGATAAACATTATCAA
>Ga0209128_1001397_pt1 | contig 16487 bp, 10 predicted proteins | sample ETNvirnome_6_100_FD_184072 | JGI IMG/M metagenome (GOLD analysis project Ga0209128, IMG submission 184072) | Marine viral communities from the Pacific Ocean - ETNP_6_100 (SPAdes) (version 2) | ecosystem: Environmental > Aquatic > Marine > Oceanic | place: Pacific Ocean | collected 2013-06-19 | reverse complement strand
TTAAATTATAATCTTCCAGATCAATGGTAGCGTTGATTATTTCATCATCATAATCGCGGCCTTTTAATTTGTTGAGGGCGCCCCTAGTGTCGGCCACCGACTCTTTGGCCAATTTAAATTTCTTGTCAAAAAATTCCAAATCAAGGAATTTAGCCAAGATCTCTTTCCGACGTGTTGAACCTTCGCTAATAAAAGCCAAAGCTCCTAGCTGCGAAGACATTGACGAAAAAAGAAAATCATCTAAGGTCCCGAAGGTCTTGCGAATATTTTTATCGGTGTCGTTCCGAGTAAGGCCATTCAAGGTTCGAATATTATCCACTGATGCATTATACATCTTAAAATCTACATTCGTGCGAGCTTCTTCAGTCACGACGCCTTTAAGTTTGCGCGTATATTTTTCCGATTCTCGTTCAACAAAATAATCGTTTTCTCCAATAGAGATTTTTATACGTCCGCTGCCCGAGTCTCGGTTCTGATTAATGATATTTAAATTTTTTCTGTCATTTTTAGAAGTTGAATTAAAAATGGTATACAAAATTGAATCAATAATGCTAGATTTGCCAGAAAAGTTCTTCCCGAAGATACCAACAATTCCGTTTAGGTTATCAAAATTAATGGAATTCCCCTCTCCGTAATTAAAGAGGTTATCCCATTCAATTTCCCGCAACCTCCAATTGATATTGCGGGAAACTTCTTCGTTTTCTTCGGCTAATTGATTATATTTCAAATTTAATTGCTGGACTTTCTCCATTAAGTTTTTAGATGGTTCAAAATCTTTCAAATATTCTTTTATTAAGTCTTCTTGCACAGTGATATCTCGGAGATCTTCAGTCTCCAAGGACGCGGCTAAATCATCTACCGTCCCATGTTCACCTGCGGCACGATTCAAGAATGTAACACTTTCTGGTTTGAACTTACTCTTTGCGAGTTCTATCGCTTTGCGCATCACATTCAAGGGAAGATTGTTGTGAGAGACAAGTCGCAAACGAGCGTTTTGCGGGATTGTTTTCTCCACATTCTTGGGCATTTTTCCTTTGGATGTCAAATCTATAGTAATGAAAGGGCGAGGATTATCAATCTGAATATGGCGACAAGTAAAATCTTCTTTACTATCAATTTCCCAAGTTAAGAATCCTTTATCATTGGTTTCGCCAAAGTTTTGTTGGATAGTAGATCCTGGGTATCGGATACGCCCCTCTTCATCCAGACATTGATCAGTCTTATGAATATCCCCTAAAAACCCGTAGTCCAAACCCTCAAAAATTTCTACAGGATGGTCTCCGTGCTTCATTATCCAGCCCGTGTCCGTTTTAACGCCCGATATAGACCCGTGATAAAGGCCAATATTTATCTTATTGAGGTCACTTGGCTTTACCCAGTTATCTTCATCAAAAACTGACAAAACATTCAGAACAAAATCTCCCTCCAAAGGAACTTCTCCAGACTTCTTTAATAAATGAAGATTTCCATGCTCAAGAGCTTCCACAATTGGTGTCAAAGCATCTTGACGACTAGAATTCTTTAAATTCCCATCATGATTGCCCAAAATAATATAAGTCGGAGCAATATCTGCCAAACTTCGGAAGAAATTTGTACACATCTCCACGAATTCCGGACTGATTTGCGTCTTTGTATGAGCTATATCTCCACAATGAATGATATAATCTGGCTTTTCCTTTCTTAAAATGTCGTATAATTTGTTAAAAACGATTTTATACTCGTAATGATACTTCAAATTTTTAATATGTGTATCAGCAATATGTGCGAATTTCAATCTATTACCTCTTCCAAAATTAATTTATGTTCAAAACCACCATTTTCAATCACTTTGATTTCTCGAATAAATTCTAACTCATGACGACTATAACCCATGTTCTGAGTGAGGGTTAAAATCACTTCCTGTATGTCGGCTAATTCTTCGATAGATGGTTTCTCAATAAATTCACTTACTTCTTCCAATAGTTTTTTGTGAAGATAGGAAGAAATTTCATCATGATTACAATTACGAATCTCGTATCTTTTTCCTTTTTCATCTAAAATTTCTGGTATCCTATCTCTTACGAGTTTGTCATATCTCATCTTTTCTCCTAATTAATATCAGAAAAGAGAGAGGTAAGAATATCTTCTTCTTGAATAAAAGAAGCTATGGATGATAAACGTTTAAATTCATCCTTTGACATTTCACCAACGTCTTCATACTCTTCTAAATCTAGTTCTCTCACTTCGATACCATATTTTAACAACAAACGTTTAATTTTAAGTGCCTTCCATTTTGCGTCTTTATCTAAAGCCAAAAGAACGGGTGTATCATGCTTAATAATCTTCTTAAAAAGCACAGAATTCTCGGATAGTGTTGATCCCAAAATGGGAACCGCATTTTCAGCTTTCATAGCGTCGAAAATGCCCTCAACAATTGTTATTTCTTTGTCAAAATCCAAATATAGTTCATTAAAAATGATATTACGACTTGCCGCAGGGTTCAAATACTTAAAATCCCCCTCGGTAAGTGACCTGGCAACGAAATAATTTGCATCACCGTCTTCGTTAAAAGACGGGAAAATAACTCGATCTCGATAACGACCATCAGAACAATAACCAACCTTCCAACGAAGAATATCTTTTTTATCAATTCCTCGATTTTCCAGATATTTGAAGGCCTTTTTTCCAGAAGAATCAAGTTTTTTGTGCGTCAAACTCCTGAAACCTCCTGGTAAGTCGACCACCTGGGTATTTTCTTCCTGCTTTTCGGTCTCAAATAGGGTCTCAAAGCGGCTTAAGTCCTCTCTGGGAGTGCCGGTGAGGGTTCTCCAGCCTTCCTGGTCCTTGAAGGATCCGAATCGCCTGACGACCCTATAAAGGCTTCTTCCACGTTGGTTGCATATCCAACATTTATAGACATTCCGCTTCAGATTGACAGAAAATTTTCTTTTTTCATGCTTACAATAAGGACAAAAGAACAAATGTTCGTCATTTGTTTGGTAATGCGATCCGAGGATATTAGAGAGAATCGAAAGCTTTTCATTCATACTACTAATATAACACGAATGTTACTGCTTGTCAAGGATTATTTTAATCGTGCGAGCATATCTTTGGCCTTTGCAGTTGAGCCGGCCATTTCGCGGGCCATTTCTTTATCGGCCATTGAGTCCCCGGTCTTTGGGGGCCCTTGGGAAATATAATTCAAAATCTTCTTGTCTCTTTCACCAAGAGATTCTCCATTAAGAATTTTCATCTCAATTTGGTCCAAGAGATTCTCTACACCTATTTCTCCTGACACACTAGTGGGTATTTTTGCTTCGGGCGCTTCTGGAATTTGGATATCCTGCACATCTCCGAATATCTCCACGGCGTGCTTGGCTACTTCGGTATAGGCTTCTCCCATTTCCTCTTCTGTCGCCATAAGCTTAAGTTGCTCCACATCTCCCTGAGCGAGTGCAACAACTTGGTCTTTGATAACTCCAAATTTTCCGAACATATCTGTATCCTCGGGATTCTCGGCTATTGCTCGAAAGACTTTGCTTATTTTTTGTAAGTTTTCATCACCGGATTGATTTAACTGGTCAGAAATGTTGATAAGCTGATCAGAGTCTGCAAGAGTCTGGCCAAACTGGGTCATATCTCCAGCCATTGCGTCGGTGGTTCCAAAAATACTCTGTATTGTATACAAAACGACAAACGCTGTTGCAACTTTTGCTATTGTGGTACCTGTTTTATAAATTTTAGGATTTTTTGACTCAAATTTGGCAGCTATAGCTTTAATTTTGTTTGCTCCAGATATAATTTCAGAAGCATATTTTATAATATTATCTTTAGCTTTCTCTATAGAGAGAAAAACCTGAGTTGACAAGCCTAGAACCGGGTTTTGCTTTAGAGTCTTCCAATCTACTTCATCTATTCTTTTGAGTTCATAGTCTAAGGATTTTTCCCACTTTTCTAAAAATAGGTCAAGCTCTTTTTCTGTATCCCCAATCGAATTGAGGGCTTCCACAAAAGGAACCCTCCTCACCCTTCGGCCTTCGAAGAGGCATAAACTTCCCGCATCTGGCTTTTCTAGAGATCCTTTCTCAAACTTTCTCCAATTCTCCATAATAAGCTTCATTTCATCCATTTTGCAAGTTCTCCTGCAATAAATAGTATCCTGCGCGAGCAACGACGATGGCATCTGCCATATCGTAGCAATACTTCTGAATGTTGCCTTTCTTGGTATAAACAATGCCAAAATCTTCATTGTCTAGAAAATGTTTCATGACAACTTCCTTGGCTTTTTGGCCTCTTTTGACTTTTATGCCACATTTAGACCTGGCTCCAATGGGGGTTATATAATTCGGTTCCATATCATATACATTATAACATATCCAGGATACAATACCATTAAATCGTTGAAGAATTGACATAGTTTTAGCAGTCGAACCTCCTCGACGGAAGAACATGAGGGCTTGTTCAATATAAATGTATTCAATTTTAAAATTTTTCTTTATATCCTTTAAAACGTTTTCTACTTCTTGCCCTTTCTCAAAAAAGTTTTTGATTTTACGCAAATCTATATAAGCAGTGTGAACAATTGTGTCATCTTCGAGGACACACACACCCACAATACTGGTGCTAACGTCTAATCCCAATATCATGTATTAAAAATCCAATTTAAGTTTAAATGTATAATCCACATCTTCAGTTTTCTTAACTGGTGTCGATGTGCTTGCAATCCCTATTAAATTTCCCTGATCATCGTATAAGCCCACCTTAGATATATAAGTTATTTTCTTAAACGAACCCGTAGGGTCGGGATAGGGGCTTAAAGCAGTATTTTTAATGTCAAGTTCTGGCTCAATGTAAAAATAAGCGCCCGTGGTGGGTGTCATCGATTGACTATGTAAAACATAGGTGGGATTATTGGAATAATTAAATTCACCCTTATCGGCGTGAGCGAACATTGTAACGGTGGGAACATTTTGGGTTCCGTTAAAATTCATCGTAAAGCTCGCGCTCGGAATCTGACCTGGATCGATGGGTCCTCCACTATCTGATTCCGGGCCTCCGATGCCGGCGGCAAAGTAGATCCAGGTAGGGAGAACGCCGCCGCCTCCACCATAAGCCGCATTATCTAAACCAAGATTCCAACTACCAGTTAAAATGATAAAGCCCTGGCCATATAAAACAACTCCTGCACAAGAGCCCGACCCTTGGCTTTGAGCATATGCAGTTCCGTCGGTCTGAATTAATTCGCCATTTTGAGTACTATCCTGAAGACGGCCAATTAAGGTGCCCGAAATATAAAACTTGAGATCCACAGTTCCCTTTTGAATGGAAGACCCATAAAAAATGGAGGGAATAGAAATAAGAGACAACTCTTGATCGCCTTTGTCTCCAAGGCTAGAGCTATAGGCGTAATGCCTACTTGAAAACGCGTTATAATTCAAGATATTTTGCAATGCCCAAACGTGTGCGCGGGAATTAGTGCCCGGGCCAGATGGGGTACCGGCGCCAGGTTGCCAGTATTCTCGCGATATGCTGGCCAATAAGGGATATGAACCGGTAAGGGTATCTCCATACTGAAACCCTCCAACAAACTCACTTGTTGAGATGGTCTTAAAATTAGATAAAGTTCCATTTTTGACAATAAAGGGATAAATAAGGCCAGTCTGCTCTTCATTCCTATCAACATTCATTTCATACAAAGAAATGTAACCGGTTGGAGCATTCGGGGTGCTTGATGTAAATGCGCCGGATATCTCACTCACATTTTGATAATAAGTTTTACTATCATAAACGTCTATCTGAACCGAGGGATGCGTCTTGATAGTATTATAGAAAATATCGTTTGATGTAAATTTTTTTAGAGGCATAAAACTACCTCCGTTTTAATAGTCAAGCCTAACTCTGAGAGTCAATTCGTTGGTGGGGTCCTTTTTGAGAGGTTCGGACACCTTGGCGACTGCGAGAAGTTCATTATCTGCTGAGTAAAGACCCACAGTTGTAATGTAGGAAACTGGATTGTCATCCCTCGTTTGCTTAACCGTAATGCGGCTGCCACTTAAATAAGTGGGATTAGATGAATAATTAAATTCATTGTTATTGATCCGACAGAAGTAGATAGTGGAATTAAGCTCTGTCGTATTATTAAATAAATCATTTTCCCAAATGTGGCGCATATAATCACAAGTTCCTGAAATATTCCATGCTTCTCGGCCCTCTGTAAGGGTGGTAGAGCCTGTGAAAAACGAAGCGGATTCGATAATATCAGTCGAGGCCGATAAGACGGCGACTCCTGCTTGATAATAAAGAAGGCCGACACCGGTACCGGGAATAATGGGGGCCGATGAAGTATAGAGGATGCCAAATTCCCCGGCTGGGGAATTGACGCGGTAATCATTTTCCGCACCGTGATCGGCAATTGTTTTTTCCCCGGGAAGAATTCCATCACTCTGTAAAGTTAGAGAAAAAGAGCCTTTCTTAATTTCATCTTTTGTCAACAAGCGCGCAAAGTTAATGAAAACGCAAGCATCCAATTTATCTCCGCCAGTCAAGTCGCCGTCGCGGTCAAATTTGCGAATTGAGCCAGTTTCATCATAACCCACCAGAACCTGTGCCATTTGGTTATAAATATTGCGCTTTTTGGAGTTCATCGTATTGGTACTGTCGTTAAGTGAATCGGAGTACCCGTAAGTTAAATCAAAAATATGATTTGCCGAAGAACTCAAGACGGGATAATCATATACACTCTGGAACATTCCATGTTGGTAGTTTTGAATATTTAGGTCGCTATAGGTTCCCGATACAATAGTGCCCGTAAGAGGGATTGCTTCGTTCAGCAGTGTCCTCGTCGTTGCAACATCGTTGCTTAATAAATTCTTAAATACTGTAGCCATTCTGTAATCCTTTTATTATGGAGTTGATTTATATTTCAAATACCGGATGGGAACATCTAAACGATACCCGGTAGTGACGCCTGTTACGCGAATGTTAGTGTCAATCATATAAAAAGTATGTCCGCTTAATGACGTTTCGCTTCCCACTAGGGTGAAATAATAAGTACTCGAAACCAAATCCAAAGAAGATTGTACCTTGAATTTTAAAACTGTTCCGCGTGGGCCCGCAATTGTTTGTGCATCGCCCCCCTCACCAATAACTTTAATAGAGGGGTTATCTACAACGAAAGTCGCATCCGTTCCCAACGATAAGTAATAACTGGCTACCTGATCATCATCAATATAAGAGACGGCTGCCAATTGTGTGCCTCCGGTGTTAATCAGTTGTCCAAAACGAGAATCCATCTCAATTAAGTACTGAGTTTCTACCAGGTCGGCATCTAGTTTCCTCGTTGGGCTAACTTCAAGTGTGTCAAGTCCTTGATCAATACGTACCCACGATTTCCCTTCAGCGGGATCGGAGCCGTTTATAACCCCTTGGTCAAATCCCAATTTGTTGACCGTCGTATCATCGGCAGCGACGTAAAAAACGCCAACCTGAGCCATCTGATTCTCGGTGGAGAATACTTGATTCAATTTTATAATCGGCAAATATAAAAGATTAGTACGAGGGATGCTTATAATTTTAGAATGTAATTGGGAAGTATTATTCGTAAATGCCTCCAAAACTGGAGTTTGCATGATCTCTAAATCGTAATAGGCAGACCCGCTCGCGCTGCTATAATCATAAAGTTCGTAATTAATTTCGTCATCACCGAGAGCAAATTTGGTTATTTTAAAGGAGCCATCCCCTTTTGCTAATCTCATGCGGCCGGTGTCGGTTAAAACGGCATCCAAAATGATGTCGCCACTATTGTCTAAAAAAGCCATATTTTAATCCTTTCATCATATAAATAGTATCTCTCATGTATAAATGTGTAATTATTTTCTCTCGTTTTCGGTGGTTTTTCGTTCAGTCTTAAATCGCACATTCAAATCTATCTGTTTCCCAGTTTCCTTTGAGGTAAATCTAATTTTAAATTTATTTCCAAAAAGACCCTCACTTTCTACCCCCAACATGATGGTGGCATTTTTAGCGGTGGCCAGCTCTTCCAAATTAGTCCGTGAATAATCCACGGTCGATTGGGAAATCGTGGGCACAATATTTATCATCTTTTTAAACGTCTTTGTTGGGCGGCGAGGAATAAGAGCTGGCTTTAATTGGATGGGCTTAATAATGGGAAAAATAATGCCATCATTACTAACCATTATTACTGAAAAAACTGGCGATGGGTTGGAAAACTTGCCATGACGATCAATGGAACGAAACATATAATAATATAATGTGTTGGGTGTGATATCATCGATATATGTAGCCGACGAAGCTTGCTGAAGAGATGACGGATCTACATCGGTGTTCAATAAATTGTGCAAATGATTGCTAAAATCTTCATATTTTTCTGGCAATCTTGTCATTCGGTAAATTTCAAAATGGTCCACTGGATCATCTGTTTTATACCATAAACGAGAGGTGCCCGGTACTTTCTTATCGCGCCTTAACCTATCAATAAAAACTTGTTCACCGGGGCGATCAAGAATAATCGGCTCTAATAAATAAGACCCCACATGAGTGTTTAAATTAATTTTAATTTTATTATCGATTCCCTTAATCGGATAAATAAAAATATCGGGGAAGACCGGTGGACTGTCTATTACGCGGCCAGATCGCGTGTAAATTGTCCTTTCCATAATTTTTACCGTAGGGCGCACACTGACACTCACCTTTGCTTTAAGCTGCTCATAATCTCTAACTTGTATGGTGTTAGGAACGGCTACGTCAAAATTAGGAAGAATGTCCACATTGAGAGGGACAGCCGCAAAAGGGATCGCTGGCGGCGCCGCTGGGACGCCAGTGCCAGTGCCCGCTGATTGATTTGGTGTTGGAAAGGTGGAGGGACTCGTTGAGTCGCCTCCGTTAACAGCCAATGCAAAATATGGGCTCGGATCCGCCACCGCTGGAATGCCCGAACTTACAACAACTTCGGTGTTGGCTGGGGCGCCACTGGATCCGGCTGGTATGTCGGCTCCCGGTGCGGTACTAAAATCAGGAATGCCAGGAATAATTTCGGCACCCAGTTCGAACTGAATGTCGATGGCCTCTAAAAATGGAGAAGGCACGGTGATTGGAGGATCATTGTCAGTTATAATTTGTAAGTCTTTATAATCATACTGGGCCCCAATCACCAACTCATATGCATAAATAACGTATTTATATTCTTTATTAAACTTAACTTGAGTATCAAAATATTTGATAATATCTATCTCGTTAGAATTGGGAAACCAAAAATTCTGAATAGGGGCACCAGTGCCAGAAGCCACGTTGAATTTCGCTACTCGATAAGCTACCGTTTCCGTATAACACTTCTCCCCGTTAGTAATCTGAGCATAACTACGCATTTTTGTTTTGATAAGCGATTGTAATTTTCCAGAAAATATAAGCAATGACAAGATTCTAGAAAATGATGACTGAATATTGCGTGCGATTTGAACGGATGCATCTTGGTTGCCCATAAAAACTTCGCTCTTACCAGATTCTCCAAAATCAATAGCCTGGTTTAAGAAGGCGTCCCACCACTGGAGTACATCAATTTCATCGAGGCTGGATGATTCAACAATAACATCGGGCTCCGGCGGCGTGATAGTAAGGCTCCCGAAGAGATTCCCGGCTCCTCCAATGTCGGCATTTCCATGCGCAGTAGCATTTGAGGAAGAGTTGCCAGACACTGTTTGGAAGGTAGTCGGGGCGGACGTTGTAGGTAAGCCGCCTCGGTTAGCCAACGCGGCCGCTACTTGTACGGGCCCGATGGCTGCTGGATCTGAGGGTCTTTTAAGAAAAGAAAGATACTTTAAAAATGAGGTACTCAGATTAGAATCTTTTAAAATTTGAGCAAATTCAGTTCGACTGTCTGTGCGAAATTCAATTTTACTTACCATTGGAAAAATATTTACATGAGATTCAATATCCTTTAACATGTCGATGTTTTCCATAGGAAAAATTACATTTGAAAATCGGTCTGCTAACAGGCCTCGCGCCTCACCCCCCGTTTGAGCTATTTTTGTAGAAATATTGGTATAAAGAAGGTCTCGGGCATCGACATCATCATTTTTCATTAAATTTGTCATTTTTACTTCTTCTTTCGGGGCGACTCCGAATCCAGTAATCAACCTTTCAAAAAATGGATCCACATTATCAGCATCATTAGAAATATCTGCATAAATATTAGGTAGAATCTTTTCGGATACTTGGGGCAAACTTAATATAAACTCATAAGTACGAACATAAAAGTTGTATATAAAATCAATATCCCCATATAGGGCGCCCTCTCCCCCCAGTGTCTCTTGATATTTGGATATTAAACTCTCCAGTTCAAAAACCATATCGGTGTGGACAGTACCCACCGGGAAGAGCGCTGTTATATAATCCTTCCAATCTTTTTCTGTAAGAAAAAATGATGGAATTCCTTGAATTTCAATTTCCTGTTTAATATTAAAGAAGGGGGCTTGCGCAGTTTTGGTAGTAAGTTGTTCTCCATAAATAATTTCTATTTTTTTGACATCTGTAGGAGGAAGATGTCCATGATCGGCCGCGATCCAAAAATTCCCCACGGCGCTCCGAAAAGCATCGCCCGTTGCTTGGGTGCTTCCCACTCCTATAAAAAGTGTTTTGGTAGCCATTATAAAACATCCAATTTTGTTGTGCGAGTTTGAGCAATTGACATATTACTCTGAAAAGCTGGAGCTGTTTGCGCGCTATTACGCACTTCCGATTTGAGCGTTCCCAATACATCATTCCCCACGCTCATTGAGGTAAGATTTAACTCAATCATTGTAGTGTCTGTCGTAGGTGCTGTTGTCTTCGCCTGCGTCCGAAAATTGGCAGGCGTATCTGAAACGAGGAAGTATTGGTCGAAAGATTTAATATCAATTCCATCCGAAATACCAACTCCTAATGCTTCGTTAGTATATTGACGCACTCGGCACAAAAGAATTTTTGTACCGGTTAGTTTTTCCAGATCAGAATTCTTTAGAAGAGTAAATTTTGGTGCCATCATCAAATTTACTCCTTTGCTGTTCATTTTATAACCGCTCAAATACTCAACCTGAGAAATCATATCGTAATTGTAGCGATAATATTCGGAGGTGTCTACATTTTTAATTAATTCAATGTCAGTATCGGGCCACTGGTTTGCCACTGCATCGCTCTGCCCGAGCATCAGAGAACGAATCTGGTTTGGAATTAAATCAAAATTAATTCCTCCCGAAGTGTCTAGATCTTCACTACTCGATTCGTCTGGGCGAGTCATAGCCGTGCTTGAAGACTCTCCAGTATATGATACTGCAGACTCATCTTCCGGTCGACTCATGGTGTGGTCTTCGTCTTGTGGGCGAGTCATAGTATGATCTTTAGATTGGGATTTAGTACGACGCATCAGGGCGAGCGCGTTCATATCGCTGTTTAAATCAAATGTCTGCATGTTTTTTTTGACGGGGGAGACGAATGGGGATGCGCGGGAGCGGCGTTGGGGCGCCTCTGGACCTATATTCTTTGTTACGGCCAAATTCTGAATAAACATAGTTGCGATGGGAAGCGATTTACGGCGCTTGATTTCTGCCTCGGTAATAATGACTTTTTCTTCACAATAGTCATCGCTCGTCTCCTTTAAATCCCCATTTGCTTGTAAATCAAGGGGGCCCAGGATTTCCCCCACTGTTAGGTCTTGTTTCTTTAGAAGTCCTTGTGCTATTTGACTAAATAAAGTTGGCGGGCTCGGAATGATATTTACATTTAGGAGACCTAAAATATTTTCACAAGCCAATCCTCCTGCCGCAACCAGTGGGGAGGGGTCATTGGCTGTATTGGTAGGAACTCCTGCGTAGCTAGCGTTCGTGGGTACATATTGGCCTGTAGACGTGGCGACGATGACTGCCGAGCATCCGGTATATTGCTCCGTATTACTACAAGACTCCGGACTACCCATTCTATCTATAATTAAGTCGGGGCCGGCGAATATAACCGCCGGTGTCACATAAGCGGGAGCGATTTCTGATAGGTTTAAGATATCCACATTAATTTCCGGAGCGATTCCAAGATCTACGCCGGCCAGAGTGGGTTGTAAGCTCTCCAAGTCCGGGGTTGTCCAGTATACCGTATTTTCTTGAGTGATTCGCTCTTTAAAGGCGCTTTTTGTTACCGTTTTAAGCCCCAGTAAGTTTGTTGCATCCCGAACTCCCAAAAAATCCATTCCGATATCGCTTCGTTCGTTGCTATTATATATTTCATTGAAAAATCGCCTTATTGTGATAGTGGAGGCTTTAAATTTGGAGCGAGTTTGCCTCTTGGTTTCATTTCCAGGTAATTCTGTGTGGATTCGGGGGCCCAAAATTTGAGTTAATTTAGTGATCAACATCTCAATCAAGGAAATAAACGCCTCAATTCCCTCCAAGCTACCACTTTGGGGAGAAACGAGCGAATATAGGCGTTGACCCAACGACTGTGGATCTCCAATTTGTGTAAGAGAACTAACCACATCTACAAAAACTGCAATACTTCTGACCCACGGTAATTGGTTCGAGCGAAATTTCTTATAATACTTTTTTAATTTGGCTGTGAAACGAGCAGCTTTGTGATTATAAAATTTAGGCATTGATGCGGTAGAATTATAAAGAGTCATCATATCTTGGATGCTCACGAGACGTTTTAATTGATTATTTAAGAAGTCAACGGTACCATCTTTGATCTCTATTTCTATTCCGTACTGATAATACCCGTCGGTAAGTTTAGAAAACGTCTTATCGAGAACTGTAAAGGTTCGCAATTGAGTGGCTCCGCCCAATATTGTCAGTTCCCGGATGCCTCCCCATCTAGTATCGGTCCCTCTTAGATTACCATCAGCGCCATCGGCCGTCATAGTTACATTAACCATAGGGTCAAGGGGGTCTACTATAACCTGACCAAAAACAGGGCTTCCGAGACGATTATTATTAACTTCTTGTCGAACGCGACGTCGCAGTACTTTAAGATGAGTGATTTTAGATGCAGCATATATATCTGCATAAGCTTGAGGATTGGAAGATTTATCAATAATATTTCCAAATTGTGTTTTATCACGAATTATTCGATTATAGTCCAACTGAAACAAAAATTTGGCTTGGCCGCCGGTCCCATAAGAAATGAAAGCGTCTGAAAAATATACTTCTGGAGGGTTTTGGATTACATGCTGGGTGGGAGCAGTTTTTTCAATTTTAGAAAATATATTTGCGGCGGGTGTCAAATCAAAATCCATCAATCTAATAGCATCGATCTCGCGGTAATCTTGGATTTTCGTATTCGCCATTTTTCGGCGCACCAAGTAACGCTCATTGGGGCCGTGAGTATAATGAGTCATCCAGCGGCCATCTGGCATTTGATGTTTTGGACCTGTCCATACTTGCCCACTAGTCTCCAAAAAGAAAGAATATGTTTCTAACTGAAGGCTCCCTTGATCAATTACTTTTTCTCCCGACAACAAACCTCTTACCAAATTAGAATTTGCATTAGGTAATAAAAATTCCATCTCATAGTCTTGGCACAGGGCGCCCAAATCAAAGAAGCACACGGCAAAATAAGCTAAATGAACGGGCTCCACATCATTTATTATAAAATTAATATTATAATCTATATTAAAAATTCGTTTATTTTGCTGAGTATCAAAGCTAATAAAATCTGTAATAGACTCATTCTGCTCTTTTTGTACAGTAATAACTTGGTCTTGATAAAGATTAATAAATTTAGTATCATCTAAAATATCTAACCTGCCTTTCATAAGAGCGTTGGTAATCCGTGGAGAACGACTTTGGATGATTTTAATCCTAAGATATTTGGTTAAATCCTCATTATAAAACCAACTAGTCATTCCATTTTCATCTATATTATCCATAATAGTTAGAGAAAGAGTAATTTTAAGGGCGCTGTTAGAATTAACCGTTGTTTTTTGGGTTTTTGGGGGTCTATCGGCGTTTGTTCGATTCGGGTTATGACATTGCGATGAATCAGGCGTACTACTACTTTCCAATAATATTTTAGTAAAAAATACATCTGGCAGCGGTGCCTCTTCCATGTTAGAAATATCAATGTTCATAGTGTTTATAATTAGTCATTTTTAATATATGTGGCGCGAGGAATTTGATCCGGTGGATCAGTATCGCAAATTTCAACATCCTCGTAACCAGATGGGCCATATATATTTTTCTTCATGGGCCCGAGAGGTATTTGAGGACAATTAAGCTCATCATCCATATAAATGCCTTGAGATTTTAATCTATTAACGGCGGCGCATATTTCGGCTTCATCGATTTCGTGGTCTACATATAAATGAAAATAATATTCCACAAAAGTGGGATCCGGCGTATAAATGGGTTCGAGCTTGTCTGAGGATTGTAAAATATTATTTTTAATTGGAGAATGATGAGGTAAAAAAGACAAGGGAGTTAAAATCTCTTTGGATTCCTGTGTAGTGCGGTCGATTTCCTCTTCAATTTTAAAGACTTCGATATCGAAGTTTTCTCTATTAAAGACAGTATTTTCTTCCTCTAAAAGTAATAAAATATTAGCCGGTGTTATCCCTATATAAGTGCCGTCTTGGAAAACCCCCAGATTTAGTTCTTCTGCTTCTCGGTTGGGATCAACCACCCCCGTATCAAGCTGAACATCATTAGCGTCTTTGTTTAAACTTTTTACTTCTGTCATATAAGTTAAATTCGTTTCTATTTGTGGAATTTTTAATTGTTGAAAAGACCCAGTAGTTACATTGGAAGACCCACTGATGGTGCCCGCATAAAATTGTAATTTAAATCTAGGCGCCGTATTAAGACTCAAATCTGCCGTCCCGAGAGGTGTCGTTAAAGAATATAATTTATCTGGCGTTGATTGCATTTTGATTCTCTCAAGTTCACTAAGTTTGGGATCTTGCCTAGCTTCATAATATTGAGCAAACGCAGTTTCGCGGCTACTAAAGGAATATTGAGGTCGTTGTCTGGGGGTGTTTTCCTGAATCCTTGGCTCTATATCATTTTGAACCTCCACTAGTCCAGCGGACTCACCATCATATAAAATATCATTGTCAAAAAAAGCATAATAAACTGGCTTCCATTTACCCAAAGAAAGTAAATACTTTCCATATTGAGTGAGTTGGATATCTAAAACTTCTTCTTTTGGATTAAAAAATGTCATTTTTTCTTAGTGTTACCAAATGGGCCCTTGGCGTCGGCTGATTGGCGTGCCTCCTTTCTTTTCTCTTGTCTTTCTTGTTGTCGTTCTCCGGCTGGTAAACTATTAGTCGCAGTTCGTTGCTGTGATGCCGGAATCTCAAGGGAGCGCGTTGCCTGGATCCCCTTATTCAAGAGTTCGTTTCCGGGCCCCCGGTTGTCGACTGCAGACTCACTCTTATCAGATTCAGTACCAAACCCGATAGTGGCCTCAACCTTAGCAAATTCTACCAAGGAGAAATAATCATAAGGCCAGTTATAGCTATATTCATATTTAGATGTGATGGCCGGGTTTATGTTAAACCGGCGCCTTAAACCGGGCTTTGACGAAGCTACTTTACTGTAATAATTATCATTTGCTCGTTTTTTTACTTTGAAGACCATCCACTGAACTTGGTCTTTCATAGATTGTTGTTCGACCCCTTCGAAATCTCCCATTAATTGATTGGCCAGAAGTTCGTGTGAAAGAGAAACTTCTTGTTCCACCATCTTTTGGCCAATTTCGGGTAATACATTCTGCCAAATTTTAGCGAGATCACACTGGGACAAATCATGTGTAAACTCAAAAATATACATTGCGAAGGGTCGTATCTGACCAATATATTTTACAAAATCCATCCGAGGGGGGAAAATATATTTCTTCATTAGATTAGTCATATCTACAATAGTTTTGTGAGGAATTACACTTTGGGTCTTCGATAGTGCGGCAGCGGCTGCGTTGGCAGCGGCCTGGGCCGCAGAGTCTGCCTGATCTGCAGCGCTTAGAATGCCGTCTATCACGAGGTCATCCAAAGCTGCCATAGCAGCGTCCACGGCTGCTGCTGCTGCCGAAACAGCTTCAGAGGCGGCGGTGCTTGCGCCCAGATCACCGAGGGCAATTCGAATTACATTTTCGGGAATGGGGAAAAAAATACGGCGCCCATTTTCTTCTAGGAATGGAACAGCCACAATGGCTTCGGATATTTGCTTTCGGATCGCGGTCTTTCCTAATCTGGTTTTCTTCTTAAATCCCAGAATGGTTGCCAAGCCGCCAGGATAGGGTACCTCCCCTCCAAGAGCCGAAGGGCCCCCGGCGGGTATTCCATATAACATTCCGGGTATTCCAGCAGTCCACTGGCCCCCCTGTCCCCATGACTGGAAAGCCTGGTCGGTCCAGTGGCCACTATAATAGGGAACCCCTGGCCGACTATAACTGGGATCCCAAGGTACCACCGAATCCGATGCGCCTTGGAGCAGATACCCCCTCTTTCTAAGCCAATCCTTGGGAATATCGTCGCA
>Ga0209128_1001395_pt1 | contig 16518 bp, 14 predicted proteins | sample ETNvirnome_6_100_FD_184072 | JGI IMG/M metagenome (GOLD analysis project Ga0209128, IMG submission 184072) | Marine viral communities from the Pacific Ocean - ETNP_6_100 (SPAdes) (version 2) | ecosystem: Environmental > Aquatic > Marine > Oceanic | place: Pacific Ocean | collected 2013-06-19 | reverse complement strand
AACATACTCGTATTCGTCATCGCTATCTTCATATTCATATTCTTGAGACACCCCTTTATCATTAACATAGTAATTATCATAGGACTCATCTTTTTTTTGTTGTACAATAGCTGCATTTTTTTTAGCTTTTAGAGAGGCCATCCGTATGTCCCGTCCTTTAGCCAGATTATCACGGGCTTTCTTTAAATTTTCATCAGTATACGTATATTTTTTCTTATTCTTCTTCTTAGGAGCTACTTGTGTTACTTCTTCAACTTCTTCAAATATTTCATCTTCATATTCATATTCAGACATTCTATATATTAAACTGAGAAAATATTTATACAGTTTGGATACAGTTTGGATACACTTTACACAGTTTAGAGATTAATTATCTATCATAATAGTATAAGATATGAACAGAAAGCGTTTTATTTATATTGATTCTGGGAAAAGACTATCAGGTACTACATCGGACTTTGCATATAGAATAGAACTAGATGAAGCAAAGTATGATATGGTTAGTGTGATGCAATTGTCAGTTCCGTACACATATTACTTAGTACAGGATGGTTTTAACACCTTTCAATTAAAGGAAATAGATCAATCGCCTTTAACCATAACAGTACCTACAGGTAACTATAATATTAATTCCTTTAGCAGTATCATTGGCACTTTATTAACCACCTCATCCCCTTCAGGTGCTACATATACTGTCACTTATCCAAAGTCTTTTACGGAAACCAACACAGCTTTCCTAACACTAACGGTATCAGGAACAACAAATCCCTCACTTATATTTAATGCAAACACATCGCTTAACGAACAGTTTGGTTTTTCCCTTGGGTCCACCGTGACCTTTGATGGAACAACCCTAGTAAGCTCAAATGCAGTGAATTTCTTAGTGAACCGTAGCTTACTATTGCATTCAGATATTATAGACGGGGGGGCATCAAATATTCTCCAAGAAATATATTCACAAAATTCTCAGGTTAACAATAATATAGTCTATCAAGCAACAGATGCTCTAACATATGCTAAACCGTTAAAATTGGGGAAAACAAATACAGCCAATTTTTATTTAAGTGATATAAACGGACAAAGAATAGATTTAAATGGACAGGATCTAAATATGACTTTAATGTTTTATGAAAGCTCTAAGACAACTAAGATTATAGAAAGCTTCATTAAAATGATAGCAGAACGGTTACCTCTATATCAACCAACTCAACCAACTCAACTAACAGAATCCTTACCAACAGAACCAACTCAACCAACTCAACTAACAGAATCAACAGAACCAACTGAACCAAAAGATGATATAATAAATATAAATCTACTTCCGATTGATTATAAGCCCAACTACCCTGTTAATGATAAATTGTATCTATAAAAAATTAATATCTATTTTAAGAATATATAATAAATAATGGAGAATATGGTTGTGCAAAATAGTAGCAATTACAAAACCTTTAAAGGAAATTTGAGCAAGTATAGATATCATCGAATACCCCTAGCTAACTTGACTTCTAACCAAGTAGCCATCTCTGTTGCTAGTTCCAACCTTATGGAATTCCGTATCGGGGCCGGATTAAACCATAATCTTGGTAAATCATTCATATCATATAATTATGGAATGAAAGCCCTTGCCAACAATTATGCTTGCGTCCATGAGGTCGGATCCGATTTTTGTAATTGGGTTTCCTACGGTGATGGTGCAAACGTCAATTTGGTTGACCTTTCACACGCCGACCGTTATTTAAAAATGATGAGATCTTTGAGAACCCCTCAAGATGAATTTGAGTCTTTGGATAAAGAAAATATGAATTACAAATCTAATTTATCTAAAGCACAAAATATTTTACCATTTTCTCGCGACGGTTCCCTAGCCGGATTACAGAATTCCTGTACAAAAGACCATGAAGTTCAATATCTAAGAATAGCCCCTAATCTTAACCAAATCCTGACCGTTAATCGGTTATTACCCTTATCTGCTTTCAAAGACACTTTCGTAGGTATGGACAAAAACGTTGTTTTCGGAACCGACATGTTTTTGCGCTTCAATTCCCAACATGCCAACAGAATCGGCTTCTACACTACCAATCCTTCTAACCCTCATATTGCAGCAGATTTAACTGAAGTGACTAGCGCGACAGGTGTTGCTAATCTCTATAACGTCTACCTCTATCTAGCCGTCGAGACAAATGATGCCTTAAATTCTGCTGTCAAAAACCAAATGATGGGGCCAGGTATACAGCTAACTATTCCCTTCCAATATGCTTATAGACATAGTACGCAAGCGGGAAGCACAACATCTAGTGTTCAATTGACTCTTACTCGACAATTTGGTAGAAAATTAAAGAGAATAGTAACTGCTCCGTTTAACGGTTCCATAGAGAAGAATGCATACACGTACGACCATTCGAACGTTAATGCCAGTAAGGTAAAAACGGTGAGAGCATCACTCGATAGTGTCCCAATCCAAGATTACGAATTGAATTGTTTCAATCCAGAAGAATCAATCAACCCAGGTGGGTTCTCGGTCCCAACCGCTACTTCGGCTGGAGATAGATCTGCTGATGATTATAGAGAACATAGAGATGCTTTAATGGGGAGTGCGATGCCTTCTTATAGTGAATATCAAACTAATTGGGTATATCAAGATTTATGGGGTGTATCTCCCTTTATCCGGCAAGGAGATCAAAGTGTTCCTGATGAAATGATAGATGACGGTCTTGTTTTGGATCAACAAAAAGTCTATGCGTTGCAATTCAGTAATCCATATGCCAATGATTCAACCAACAATTATGGTGGTAGTAATGGCTTGATCGCATATTACACAATGGTGTCGTTCCTCCGTGATGTTAATATCTCTAGCAGCGGTTTAACATGGCTATAAGTGTGTTATGAAAAAATAGTAACCATAAAAAGCAAAACACATACATACTGGAATATAACTAATTCAAACTCGTAATTTTTTATCTAAATTGATATTATATAAATGAACTGTTTAAATAATATTGAACAAGTTGCAAGTAGATCGATCTTTAATCAAATAAGTAATACAGGGGGGGCATTAATGCAACCGACTTGGACCACAAATATTCCTTCCTTAGGATTCCAACCAGACTTTTGTATCGTAAGGTCTGTCATATATCAAACCTTATCGACAGGAGACACAAAAATCTATCAAATTCGCTCATCCTTAAGCAACGATCCTATAGCTGTCTTTCCAGGTTCGAATAGTATAGTGGGTGACACAATTAATCCCATTATATCCAATCCAAATCAACTAATCAGATTAAATAGCAATCCCATACAAAGCATATCGTTTGATATACACGCTTTTGCAACCGATGGAACTAATTTACGGGCGGCTCCTGGCTTTGTTGTTGCAAAATCGTCCTCTATTATGCTTCAAATAGATTTCATAAAACTTGTCCGTTAATATTTTTATCTCTCTTAAAAATATAGGATAATGCATATCAAAAAAATAAATAATCAAATAGTAAAACCGATGAGATTTACAGATGATGATGACGAAGATACTCGGCCTGTAAAAGGTAGTGCAATTTTTCCTACCCTTAATGCTAATATATTCTTGATTGCAAAAAAACATTCGGGTAAAACTGTCACTGTTGGTAAAATTATAAAAGAGTGCGCATCTGCTTCAACTACTGTTATTTGTATATGTTCGACAATTTATAAAGACATTGCTCATAAAAAAATAAAAAAATATTGTAAGTTACATAATATTCCTTATATAGGATTTACATCGATGATCTATGATGGAGTTAATGTTCTCGATACCCTTATGGACTTTTTAGAAGATCGAGCCGAAATGGAGCTAGAGGAAGAATATAATCCTAAGGAGAAAACCTCCCCGTGTCTTTTTAATGATTCAGATGAAGAGGTTGAAAAAAAAAGGAAGTCAAAGTACCAAGTACCGGAATATATCATTTATTTAGATGATTTGTCGAATGAGTTAAAGAACCCTTCTTTGTTAAAACTATTTTGCGAGCAACGCCATTCAAAAATGAAAGTCATCGTATCAACACAATATTTAACTCATATCCACCCTAGTTCTCATTGTCAATGCGATTATAGCTTGATTTTTGGTGGGATGCCTGATGAAAAATTAGAAAAATTACATGACAATCTAGATCTTGCTATACCTTTTGACAAATTTTATACCTTATATAAGAATGCAACCGAGAAAAGGTATAGTTTTCTGTATATAGATATCCGAGATGAAACCTTCCGACGAAATTTCAATCATCAGTATATTCTAGATTAATCGATATTATCGATATTATTTTCTTATGTTATAATATTAATAATGTCCTCGTATAGTGATTTACCTTCTAGTAGGCCTTTAAGACCCCAACAAGGATCTGGCTTATTCTCCTCTATTGGTAAAGCATTGCGAAGTGCTCCTATCCTCTCGACCGGCTTAGCTTTAGCGCCTTTTCCACAGGCCAAAGCCCTTGCCCCAATAGCAGCCTCGCTTGGCCTTGGAAAAAAGAGAAAGAGGAAGGTTGTTCGTAGAAAAAAACAACAAGGTGGCCTTTCCTTAAAAAAATTAGGTAAAGCAGCCCTTCCTTTATTAAAGAAATCGGGTGTACTTGGTGAGCTTGCCAAAAAAATCCCATCAAAGCATGGACCTGCCTTATCAAAAGCCGTTAAGGCTGTCGGCTTCGGTCAACGCAAAAAACTAAAAAAGGGTGGACGCAAGGCCAGAAGACGCATACCTAAACCACAATTGGTCCCTATAATGGCTATGTAAAAATACACAAAAGCATATGAAGATATCAGGAATTAAAAAAATCCAATGTAAGTAATTTTTTTAAACAATTATATATACATATATATGTATATATAATGAGTATAACTGGAAATATTTACCAAAGTATTACAGGCTTGAATAGTGTCAATGCAGATAATGTAGTGACACATAATTTGTCTAGTATAGAGCAGGATACAAAACTATTAAAGTGTAATATATTTGATAATTATGAAAATAATTCAATTCAATTAAAAACCGCATTAATTCCGGATGTCACTGCAAGTTATAATCTGGGAAGTAGTGATTTACGCTACAACGATATTTTTTCAACTACCATAGACGTTACTACTCTTTCTGTCATAGATTTTAATGTGGATGGAACCACCAATTTAGATCAAACCACTATAAATACAACTGACGGGAATTTTAAGGTATGGAATGGAACAAATACATATATCTTAACAGATAATTCAGGAAATACCGATATAAATAATATTAGATTTTCGGCATCAAATATTGGTTTATCAACTGATACAAATTTATTAGCTTTAGCGGATAATGAATTAACAGTAAATGGAAATTTTAATTTATCAACTGGATCGGAATTCCAGATAAATAATGCAAAAATATTAGACTCATTATCGTTAGGAGCATCCGTCACTTCTTCTAGTTTAACATCTGTCGGAATTTTGACTAGTTTATCTGTTACAGGTAATATTTCGTGTAGTGGTATAACTATATCATCGGATATTACACAATTCAACGATACAATTAACAGCAACCGTTACTATCGCGCAGGCACAAACTTAAACAATCATTATCAGATACAATATATCACAAACAGTTTGGATACCAATTTAGATTATGTGTTATTTAGAACCATATCATCGGATTCTAATGCTAATAAAGCTAAACTTTTAATAGAGATAAACGACGCAGATATAGCGGAGTTCCTAGATGATTCATTTAATCTCAAAAGTGGTATGGTATATAAAATCAACAATACAGAAGTGCTATCTAATAATACATTATCGTCAGCTGTTTTATCTTCATCATTAACAAGTGTAGGGGTCCTTTCATCTGGGTCTTGGCAGGCAGCGGCAATAGCTGATGCTTATATATCTTCAGCTTCAACATGGAATGGTAAACAAGATTCTTTGACTTTTGGAATTGCTAATGGGAATAGTGTTGTTATTGATTCAGGTACAGTTAATAGCGGTGAATATCCTAGGTATACTAGTGGTGGATTAGAATCAAGGACAATCGCCGAAATAAAATCTGATTTAACATTATCGGCATCAGACGTCGGTTTAGGAAACGTTGAGAATACTACATTATCAACATGGACTGGATCGAGTAATATTACAAATTTAGGGAATATAAATAGTGGATCAATTACAAGTTTTGGCAATGTAAATATTGGTAGCAGTACATTAACAACCGGTGTATTGGCTGTTACAGGTAGTGCTACTATCACTCAAAATACAAATGGAGGTCATCTATATGTTCATAGAAATACCAATTCGGGATCATCAGCATATAGTGGTATATTTTTACAAAATGATGGAGCTGCTGTTTGCGCATTATTTATGAATTCTAGTACACGGAGCAGTGATGGAGGAACGAATAATACTACTATACGAAATGATGCGGGTGAAATAAATCTACAATCCGCGGGAGGCGGTGGATTAAATATATCAGGAGGAGTGGTAACAACTAGTAGTAATATAGATGTTGGTGGTATAATAACAACTCAAGGTATTTTACCGGATGCTGATTCATCTAGGAATATTGGTAGTACGAGTAAATTATTTAATGCTGCTTATTTAGATAACTTATATGTTGGTAATTCATCTTATGTCGGTAAAATAAGTAATCCATCTGGAACGATATTAATCGAGACACATACGACAGGGCAAGCAATTTATTTAAAACCTGATGGCTCAGCGTCAAATGCGGGTTATATTGCATGTTCAACGACGAATACAACAATTAATAATCATGTTATTCCTGGAGCTGATTCTAGTTATGATTTAGGAACTACTTCTTTAAGATGGCACGATGGTTATATAACAAGTTTAGATGTTGAAAATAATATAATAGTCAGAAATGGGTTAACTACAGATATAGCATCCGTATATATGGGCCCCGCTCCATCATCAGGAGCAGAAGGACCTAACTTCGATTATTGTTCTTTAATACGATCAACATCAGCTGTTGCAAGTCATTATGGATCTCAATTATCCTTTTATACCCATCCAACGAATTACCAGAATGATCCTTCAATAGCTTTAAATATTGATTTTAATCAGCTTGCCACATTTTACGGTACTATAACAGCTTCTACTGATAATACATATGATTTAGGTAGTTCATCTTTAGGATGGAAAGATATATATGTTCATCAATTAATAGCTCGGGATGGTATAGATGTATACATAAAAAATCATTTTATACCATCATCAAATGGCAATAAAAATTTAGGTTGGACATCGAATAGATGGAATGATGTTCATACAAATGGTATAAATATGGATGGTGGTGGTTTATGCTGTTTAGACAGCGCCGCAACTACAACACCATTAATATTAAGGTCTAATAGTGATACAGCTGGTTTTGATTTCATAATAAATGCGGCAGGAACATGTAGATTTCAAGACTCCGGTACCGGTAGTGCTTGGCAGGTGACCCCCGGCGCTGTAATGGAGGTCGGTGGAGGCTTTTTACCGATTTCTGATAATAATATATCTTGTGGAAATGGATCATGGAGATTTACGGATATTTATGCTGTATCAGGATCAGTAAATACATCTGATAGAAGGCTTAAAAAGGATATTGTTGATCTACCCGATTCTTTGGGCTTAGATTTCATAAATAAGCTTAGACCTGTCAATTATAAATGGAACGAAGGAAAACGAACGCATCAAGGATTTATATCACAAGAGATAGCTGATACTCTAAAAGATAGCGGAATGGATCCTAACGATATAGCAATATACGTTGATGGTTCTTTCGATGAGGTAAAAGAGAATATTAGAATTAAAAAAGACTTTGATAAGAAACAGCTTCTATGCAAAAAGATACATGACGAAAAAAATACAGGAATCGAATATGTAATAGAAGAATATGTACCGAAAGAGACAAATCCGTATAAACTAGGTTTAAGATATGCTCATTTCATAGCACCTTTAGTTAAATCCGTACAAGAGCTATCTAAAATGGTTGAAGCTCAAAATCATCAGATATCTAAACTTAAAAAGACAATAAGATCGTCGTCTAAATCTAAATCACCTCGTAAATCACCTAGAAAATCGCCCCCTAAGACTAAAAAGGACGAAATAGTTGTAGTTAAAAAGAAATCTAAAACGAAGTTAAAATAAATAATATGCAAAGCGAAATACAATGAGAAAAGATTATGAAATACCAAATTATTCAGAGAAAGAACAATATATATTACCTGAATATGTACCGAAAGAAGGCAATTTTTACCAATTGGGGCTTCGATACGCGCATTTCATAGCCCCTATAGTGAAAAGTATTCAAGAGCTTTCATATATAGTAAACAAACAGCAAAAGCAAATCGATGATCTTAAAAAAATTATAAATACTTTAATTAACAAATAAATTAAAATCACTAATTAAAATCTGATTAATATTATATATAAATGTCTATTAATTATAGTTCGAATGATAATGCCGTTTCAAAAAGTACCTTGAGTATCACAGCTGAAGGGACTAGTATCGCTAGTTCTACTATTATCGGGGATAATAGTGTATTCAATGTTCTCGGCACATGCACTAACGTCGCTTATGCCCTACGTTTACCAGAGCATCCTGAGTTAGGTAAGTCCTTTCTAGTAAAGAATAATGGGCTACATATGGCTTCTGTGTTCCCCTTTAATGCTACCTCATCAATTGATTCGTTAGGGGCAGGGGAAGCTTTTGTCTTAGCAAATAATGGATCGGAAGCATCCTTTGTTGCTGTTCAAAGTACTCCTTTAGCTAGTAATACGTCAACTATAGCATGGGTCGCTTTTGGAAAAAGTGGCCATGGAGTTATAGCAGCAGCTGCAAATGTGACTTTACAATCTAGTCCAAACTTTGATAATATTGTCAATATTACTCAAAGCAGTGACTTTACTATTACTTTGCCTGCACCAGCCGCGGGTAATATTGGAATGAGAGTCCGTTGTAACTTACGCGTTATAGGGGCATATACAGTCGATGTCCAAGGTGGTGATGCTGGTAAAGTAACCGGAATCGTTCTCCAAGATTCAGCAACCGGGACCCAAGCAGATCACGTCGAAGGAGCCGCCAAGCTGAGCATTGATTTTGATGATGGCTGTGTAGTGGGTGATAGAGTTGATTGTTTGTGTGACGGCACTCAATGGTGTGTACAAGGCTTTAGTTCTGCCACAGATAAAATGACCTGGACCGCATAATTATCTTGATAGTAGAGTTATTTCATTGAATAAGATTGATAAAATATGGAAAATAGTAACCTAACAAAAGCGACAAAAAACATCAAAAATATACAACATGAAAATAAAATCTGTCTTATGATTATATAAATGGCTAAACCTATTTCTAAAATCAAATTTATTTTCCCTGTTATTCGGAAGGATAAGGAGGGCATCAGATATTTTATCTTAAAAGGTAAACGAATAATAATACCAAAAAAATTAACTAAAGCTGAACTAAAGCGGTTTATTATAAAGGAAAGAGCTAAGGCTGAGAAAATTCGTATAGTTCGGAAAATAAAAAGGAAACCGGTAGTACAACTAGCACCGGTTACTTCACCCCCTTTGTCTCATGCCGCAAAAGAAGCAAAAGCACTCGAGGCAGCTGATATTGAGGAAAAAATTAAAAAAAGACAATTAGAAGAAAGATTAAAACATGAAGAACGGGAGATAACTGAGAAAAATATAACAGATCTTAGGAAAACTCTTAATGATGAAAAAATCCTATTACAAGATGAACTTGATATAAATTTAGCCGAGGAAAAGGAACGAGAAGATTTGAAACTAAAAGAAGCTCCCTTCTTAGAAAAAAATATAAAAGATGTGAAAAAGATGTTACTTCAAAATAAAAAAGATCAAGGAAGAATAATTATTTTAAGACAAACTTTTGATAATAAAGAACAAATTAAATTATTTAATTCAATTTTTACTAATGCTGATAGTCGGATAGATGAGTTAAATGAACTAATAAATCTGAGAATAAAAGATATAGAGGAAGATTCTGATAGCGAAAGTGATGAGGGAGAGGAAGAAGATGAGGAAGAGGAGGAAGAGGAAGAAGATGAACGGAAGAAAATAGAAGATGAAGACAAATTCTTGGGCTTTGGAAAAGGGATGAATAATCTGGAAATTGATGAAATCATGCGTCCTTATAAAAAAAACTATCTTGGTACGGTTCCTTTTGATAGAATCGAACTATTGTTAAGGAAAGACATACCTAAAAAAGGAGGGTTTATTTGCAATACACAAAATTCTTCTCAGGATGGGCGTCATTGGGTTGGTATTTTTTACGATAAGACAAAGGGGGAAATCAATTACTACGATAGTCTGGCTAACCCCATACCTAATGATATAATGAAAGAATTGCAAAAGCTTGCTTTGAAAATGAAACCTGATAATACTTTTTTGAAATTTAAAGAAAATCAAATAGTGCAGAAGCAGGATGACCATAGTACAACATGTGGTTGGTTTTCTATTAAATTCTTAATAGATCGCTTTAGGGGTCAAAGTTTTTCAAAAGCTTCGGGGTTTGATGATATCCGTATTGATGATAGTGAAAGGGGGGAAAATATGATAAAAAATTTTCGAACTCAAAACGGTTTTGGATATATAAGCGGGGAGGGGCTTATATCTGGTATTAAAAAAACATTTAAGAGGATTGGAAAAGTTATTAGGAATCCTAGAAAATTAGTTAAAGCTGTGACAGCAATCAAATTACCTGAAAAACCTGGAGTTAATGTAAAATCCTTTTTAGAGACTAATGGGGATAGTATCATTCAAGAAATAAGAATATATAGAGACCCTATCAGTACTATGATTCAATCCTTACTAAATGTAGCTACTTTAGGAGGGATTCAAACCCGTATGAAGCAGTTGGGTTTTGATCGACTGTATCATTTATATGGTATTATGCGCTTAAGTAATGGGAAATATTTTAAATTTGAAAAAAATGCTAGAGTGACAGTGAGTCAAGTTAATGGATTTAATGATAAAGCTTTTATAAATGTTCATGTAAATGCCAACCTATTAAACTTTTGGGAAAATGGAGAGAAGGCTCAGGGTAAGTCTTTTTATAAATATGAAAGTATTAATAATAACTGCCAGGTCCATATCAAAACTTTATTGAAATCTAATGGGTTATGGAATCAAAATCTAGAAGATTTTGTTATGCAACCTGTCAATGAATTAATTAAAGATTTCCCTGGGTTTCAAAGAATTGCAAAAGGATTAACCGATGTTGTTGCTATTGGTGAGCAAGTCGAAGAAACTGTCGACGGAGACGGTACGCGTCAACGTAAAATCATATGTAAACGGCGAATTAAAAGGTAAATATTAATATCTTATGTATATATGTATATAAAGAATGTCAAAATATATCGTAAAATTTCGTTGTAAAGTCAAAAAATTACTATGTTGCGTGTGTATAAGAGTAAAAGAGTAAAAGATGATTTAAAGGATAATCTATAAGTGATATTTATATATGGGTATAGGAAAAATTGAAAAATATGTTCCTAAAACTAAATGCAAGATATGTAATCTAGAAATTTTAGACCGTAATTTCAATAGGCATCTGAAAAGTAAAACTCACCAAACTAAAGATAAAATGATAACTGAATCTTCCGATGAATCTGATATATCTTCTGATACTCATTACGAAGAATTAGAAGAATTAGAAGACTATGAGGAGGGTAGATTAGCTCACATACATGAATTAAAAATGGCAATCGAAAAACTAAAATTTCAAAAGGTTCTAGTAAAACAACTTAAATATATCGTTTTTCATTGGTGATCACATATATTTTAAATTAATAAAGATTTTCTTTCATTTGGTTATAAATGAGTGAAAAAATAAAATGCGCCGTCTGTAATAAAATCTTATCAAGGAGAAATTATAGTAGACATGAAGTAAGTAAGTTTCATATAGAGAATTTAAAAGAATTTGATGGAGAATGGTTATTTCAGTTCTACGATAAAAATAATGTATTAATAGATGAGGATACCGGTCCAGACGATATAGAACAAGAAAGAATTATAAATGAATATAATAATTTTATAGAAAAAATGGATAATTTAGTTAGACATTGAAGCTAATTTTTGTTCCAACGCTTTTAGTAAGGATATAAGATCAGCGTTATTTCCTTTGTTATTTTCTTTGTTATTTTCTTTTACAAGTTGTTTTTTTGCTTTACAATCTTGTTTGTATTTTTTTGTTTTGGCTTGTATTGCTTCCTTATTTTTAAGGTAATAATTTTTATGATATTTCTTTACAGATGCAGTATCTGATAAATGCAATTTCGGTTTTTCTTCATTTATTAATTTTTCAACATCTTCAAAGTTATCAATGTGAAATCTTTCTCGCGCATTGAGTTTTTCTTTGCTGTCACATTCGAAATTTTCGACCAAAATTATTTTACAGGCGCTCGGTCCATATAAATCAAACATTTTTTTAATTGAAGTTGATCGGGCTGATCCCTTTTTGTACAAATTTCTTAACCCACACATGCGCATAGATAATTTTTGATATGTTGAACCAATGCATAGTTTTTCTCCAGAGTAAGAAACAATCTTATAAATTTTAGAGTTTTTATATTTAGAATAATTAGAATCTTCCATCTATATTATACAGTAATATATTTTATCTTTAAATCAATTTGTATTTAAAAACGCACAATATGGTTTAAAATAAAAACATTATATATATATTATATTATATAGTATTAGTAGTAAATGTCAATAAAAATTTTTTCTCTAGTAAATTCCGACACTATAGGAACAAGTCAAATATTTTACAATCAGGGTGTCCCAGAGTATGGACGCAGATTAATAGGCAATTGGTCTATTAATTCCCAAAAAGGTAAAAACTTAATTAGAAAAATTGTGATAGAGGATGATGAACAAGGTGCACAAGACTTGTTAAAAGTATACATTGACGATTTCTATGTTGATGCACAGATATATATAGAAACAACTAACATCAAGATAGATGCTTTACAAAACAAATTCAATAAAGCGAAACCATCTAAAGCCGGTGCTTGGAATCCAAGATTCCAGGATATAAAAAATCCACGATCTTGGATCACAAGAAAAACTTATTTAAAAAGGTACAATTTAAACGGGTTAGTAATGAACAGTCCGTTTATAAATTATGAGAACAACGATAGTGGGGATAACAATTGTGTTTTAACTTATGTAAAAAATCATTATAAAAAAATTAGTAAGAAAAGGATTGATGAGTATTTTAATAAAAAAAATGTAACCGGTAAAAATATTTTTGATTTTTGCGATAGATACAAAATTCAATGTAAGTTATACAATGTAGCAAAAACTATGATCTATTCAAATGAGTATAGTAAAAATACTTACCCGGCCTTTGTTGCAACGATAGCAAACAACCATTTATATCCCCTTACGGTAAAAAATAAGTCACAGACGGCTTCCATGCCAAATAACTCGATAGAAAAAATACCTTTTGATAATATTGATTTTTTAAAGGATATCGTTATAGAGACTAATAAAAATTTAATATCCGGGAAAGGCTCAGTTGTAAAAAATGAATTAGATCAGGTTGAGATAGACAAAGCATTTTTTAAAGGATTAATTCCTAACTGGTTATACGAAGCAGAAACATCTTTAAAATTTAAATCTTTAATGTATAATAATGAGCGAATACAAAAAGACTTTTGTTTTGAGATTGATTTAAATAAAGCATTTTTTACTATAGCTGAAGAAATCATAGATAGGGATAGTTCTTATCCGGTGTTTACCTGTTTTGATTTTTATGAAAAAAAGTCAAAGGATGAGGAAATTAATGAAATGTATTATTATCTTTTATCTAAGGATAGCCTGAATAGGTTAAGTGAGTATGGTTTTATAACTAACTCTCAACCAGGAACCCTTATAAAATATTTATTAGAAGTCAAGTTGATAACTATGGATGATATAGAGTTTCGGAAAAAGTGTTCTTACACAGGACAATGGTCGGATATAGTTAAAAGAATAGATTCATTACTAGAAAATAATCCCAACATCCCCAAAGAATATATTTACTACAACGGCCTTTTAGGTAGAGTTACCTCATACAAAACTCAAGAAATATACAATATATTGAAAACGGACGAAAAACTTTTCGATAATAGACATGAAGAGTCTGAAAATATTGAAGATGCTTGGGAATGTACAGGTTGGGAGAACGAAAGGGATGAGGCATATGGATCCTTTAGAAAAGAACAATATAAACATAGATTCATTAATATGATAAATATTTACAACAATATCATTGCTAATTGTTCTTTGTTTTTATTGAAAGCTTTACAAGGGATAAAAGATCTTAATGATGATTGTACTTTGATGAAGATTAGAGTAGATTCCTTAGGTTTTGATCGTATAGTGAAAATTCCAAAAGAATATCAAAAATATTTTAAAGTTATTGTGGAATCACAGGTAGTACAACAAACATTAATAAAAACTAAAGCTTATCCACACATAGATAATAATAATATTAAAAAGGATATATTAAAGAAAAATCATTACGAATATCATTGCGAATACTTTGATGGATCTATGATAAGAAATGATGTATGTATGGAACTTGATACATTAGATAAAAATATTTCCTACCATGGTTGTCCCGGAACTGGAAAAACATACACAGTACAGAATAACCATTATTATGATTATGCAACAACCACAACAAACGTGTGTTCTTTAAATATTGGTACAAAAGCAAAACCAGGAAATACAATATATTCCTTATTAAATTTGTTTAATCCAGAGAATCTCCGTAAACATTTTAATAAATATCGAAATCGTACGATATGGATAGATGAATTTAGTATGATACAAAAACATGTATGGAACTATATCATGATTCTAGCTACACAATATAATACAAAATTTATTATAACTGGTGACATTCATCAAATTGGCCCTATAGGTGAAAAAAAAATAGATCTTAATAATGAATTCTCTAAAAAGTTAATGGGTAATTTAGAAGTTTTAGATAAAGAATGGAGGAATGATCGGAATATAATTAAACTCAGAAGTTGGATAATGAATGAATCTGATGAAACAGTAAAATCTATTTTAATAAAAAGAGAAGATAAAAATCCTTATATGAAGTATGATAGACATTTATGTTATACAAATAAGGCAAAAGATATTATTAATGAAATGGTTCTTAAAGAGAAAAATTATACCTTTCAATACTATGCAAAAAATAACGATATATATTTAGATGTAAGTAAAGGATGCATCTTATCAGCAAGATTAACTAAGAAAAATGACCATATCTTTAAAGGGGATATATGGAAAGTTGTTGCCAAGGTAAATGATGGATATAGTATGAGTAATTGTATAAGGGAGAATGAGGTAAATTTTTTTAGTAACGATAAGATGAAATATTTTACTTTAGGATTCTGCACGACTGTACATAGTAGTCAAGGGTTAACTATATGTGAAGATATGTGTATACACGAAATACAAAAAATGATTCATGCAGATAAAGATATTTTATATACGGCTGTTACAAGGTCACGTAAATTCAAAAAATTACATATCTATAATTTTGTTCCTATAGGTAAAAATATTAAAATACATAATCTATGTAAACTTAATTCCGATGAGGACGAAATTGAGTTCGTTAAATTTGATAAGATTAAAAGTGTTTGATTATATGTAAACCCGACCATGCATATGAAACGTATAACAGGCTAAATATATTGCTATTTATTTATATCTAAATATAAATAAATATCGCTTTGATATTATGTATGGTACTATATTTTAATTGTTAAAACCATATTAAAACTCAATTAATTTAAAAACTAGCTTATATTCAAATTCAATACCTTCGATCAGAATCCGTAAATATTTACCTATATTCACATACAATTTGCTCATCTGTTTATAATAACTACACGATAAACGCTCGCGGGTACTCTCTCTCATTTCATAGTAGTGCAGCTCGCGAATATCTTTTTCAATCACTTCATACACTTCGCGCATAACAATAGGCATATCTAGGTGCTTTTTAATCGCACGTATTAGGATCTCCTTCTTATAATCACGGGTCCATCTTTGTTCATAATCGAGTTCTTTACACACTAATAAATCATCATGAAACTCGTTATAAATGCATATAAACTTATTCAGTTTCTTAGCTACTATATCAAAATTTATTTCTACCATTTTTTATAATATACTATATACTTAAACCTTTATATATATATGTTTTTTTCCTTAAACCCATTTAAATTATTTTTCAGGAAACATAAATTGGAGAGGGGGGTAAATTGGGATGCAATATATTGAAAAGGATAGAAGATTTATATGCATATATATATGCATATATATATCATGATAACAAACAAAATGTATATATATGGTTTAAACGCGTTTTAACATTATAAGGTATAGAAAGTGGTTATCATTGCGGGAGATATGTCAAATACCAAGAAATTATCTTAAAAATGGATACCAGCAGACGAAATAAGATTTTGAAAAAGAATTTGTATA
>Ga0209128_1001392_pt1 | contig 16534 bp, 9 predicted proteins | sample ETNvirnome_6_100_FD_184072 | JGI IMG/M metagenome (GOLD analysis project Ga0209128, IMG submission 184072) | Marine viral communities from the Pacific Ocean - ETNP_6_100 (SPAdes) (version 2) | ecosystem: Environmental > Aquatic > Marine > Oceanic | place: Pacific Ocean | collected 2013-06-19 | reverse complement strand
TTTGTAAGTAAACGGGACAAGCGTGTTCGTGTTAATAACAGTTGTTATGTCATCCATCATCTGCTTGGGAGTGCTGCCTCTAAATGCCTTGGCCGCATCGACATTAACGCTGAATCCAAACTTGGGTGGGATCTTCTCTCGCCACCTTAATTCAACCAGGTTTAAGTCCGGGCTACTATCTGCACTATTGGTTGCAAGAGCGGCCTTGAACTTAATAGAAGAAAAGTTAACACCGACACCGGACGCAAAATCATAGGTCGTAGTGCCGTTAGACGTAATAGTCCCTAATGTCGTGTACGATTCGGTAAAGTCAGTAGCATAAGAAATTACTATATTCACATTGGAAGAACATCCCGACGTAACGGCGCGGAAACTGATCGCAGTCTTATTTCCTGCTGCATCTCCACCGTCAAACCACGGTGTCTCAAGAGTTCCGCCACCCGTGTCGTACTGGAAGTCCGTAATCTCGTCAGGGTTTATAACGTCCGGGGATAACTCGATCCAGTACATCGTAGAACCAGTTCCGAACCAGAGCCGATACTCGTTATACGCGCTGCCCACACTGCCTGAGTTAAGTCCGGTGTTATCCCCTCCCGTCCACTTAACCTCCCAGGACTGTTCGTTATAGCCCAGTATCGTAGAAGTTCCCTTACCACCAACTACGCCCGGATCAAGACCGGAAAACATTCCATCGCCACCCACTATGTCGTAAGTAACTTCAGCTATATCAGCGTTTACGAGTGCAATTAGATCGTTGTGCGTACCGATTAGCTTCAGGATCTGGCCCTGATATGTACTTGGAACACCGTGGTCTTTGTCGAATCCGACAAGGCTTACAACAGCCGTATTGGAACCTGTCTGGTACTTGTAAATAGCGTTACCTGCTGGAAAGTAGATAGAATCACGCCAGACTATTGCGCCTGTTCCTGATTGAGTGTGGAAAGGTATCCTTAACTCTGTCTCTTCCCACCTGTTATTAGTCTCGTCGTAAGCCCATAACCCTACTTTAGTAGCGGCATAGATAATCGGGCTACCACCAGCATCTCGATAGACCATCAGCGATGTTACATAGCCGTTAGGTAACGGTATCTGCGCCTTGAGAGTTGGCGTATTGGTAGGACCTGATGCCCAGTTTTTCAATACGCCTGCTTTGCTTATACCCCAGAGCGTTCCATGCCAGACTGTAAAGTAATCGACCTTATCCCCGGATGCTGTTTTATTTGTCGCTGATGTCCCGTTAGTCGTATACGAGTATCCGGTATCGCCCTGAGCAAAAATAAGGTAGCTGGTTGGAGTAGAGTCAGTAAACACGATTGTCTCAGAAGTAGGACTCGTCAGGTTAAAGGCTGCGGAAGCAGGCCATTCATCATTGGTGTTTTGATACTTATACAAATCACCATCTGCAAATAAGGCGTAGATGTTTGATGAAGCCTCTCCAGTTACCTGGAACTCGGTAATGTTTTTTAGCTCACCTACATGATCATTGGTTGCTGCCGTAGGTTTTCTCGGGAGAAGTACGTGTCCCTTGAATCGAATCTGGCAATTAGTCCACCAGGCCCTGTCAACAGATCCGGGGTCTAACCCACGGTTCCAGCCAATACCGCCACGAAAGTCGTTCTGTGTGAGGATGGATGCCCTTGGGTCAGCACCTCGTTGTGTGTCACCGATGGTAAATCTTGGAGCAGCGATGCTTACAAGGGTCTTGCGTACAGGACCAGCAATCTTGTAACGCTTGCTGTTAAGAAGGATTTCATTGTCACCTATAACAGAAGCCATTAGTCCACCATCTTAGTGCCGGGTCTAATCGCAGGAAGTGAACGCTCTGCCTGAGCGGCTATGCCTTCAAAGTATGCAGCCCTTCGGTCATTGTCGTCGGGGTCTGTCGTCCTGCCCCTAGCAAGGCTAAACAAAGCTTTGCTTGTAGCCCGTGCTGTAATGAGGTCAGGGTCTAAGGTTGCCGTGTCCGAGTCAGCGGTCAGGAGAGATGGCAGTTTGTACCCGATCAGGCGTATGAGGTTATACCCCACTTCTTTTCTAGCTGACTCAGATAAAAAGACTTTTCTAGCTTCTCTATCTACCCTGTAAGTACCCGACCATAACCTGTTGTGTACAGCAGATTCGGTCTTTACGGCCTTGATGTCGTTGATCCAGATGTATCTCGTGCCGGTCGTTGCGTACTTCAAGCCGACAGAAATGATTGCATTATCGAGTTCGGGGTTTGCCAGGGACACACGACAGTAAGTCCATGTTCGTGCGCTCAGGGCAGGAACAGCAAGGGTTTCCTTTATCGTTGCTAAGTTAGCAGCACTGCTGAGATTTAGCGTTATATCCCCTGCGCTGGTAGCAGTAGAGGACTTCATCCAGAACTCAACCGTGTCGTAACTGCGAAGATCCAGACTTGATATGGCATGAGAAGTTAATATGTCACCGGAAGATACAGATCCACCTACGTCTGTCAGCAGCCGTAAGGAAGCACTGCCTGCCTTGAAGTCTTCAGTGTCTTTTACAACCGTGACATTGCCGTCTGTTTGCTCTGTCCATGCAATGTTTGCTTTTTGTATTTCCTTACCTGAATACTGATGCCTGTAGTCAACTTGGGAAACAGCAACCATTGCGGATGGGATATCGTGCCGACTGTCTCGGATATGGCCGTGATTAGAGATGTCTTCATCGATCACTAATCCACGGGAAGTACGCTGGGTAATCGCCTGATTGATAAATTCGTGGATACGGTCTGGTGGAAACTCAGATCTCCAGTATTCGTAGGTGTCATCGGAAGATGTAGAACCTGCTGCTGGCTTGAAGGTGAATGTACCCGTTGAACTGGTGTAATCAGTTACGCGACGAATAACTCCATCATTGGCACCGGAGGTAAATACAATCCAGCCACCGTTATATTCGTCATCTCCGCCAAGAGTGCTGGCATCAACGATTGTTGTAGAACTACCCGTGCCTGTTGCAGAACTTGATGGGGGCTGGTCGAGATTGGCAGCAATAGATCGGCGTATTTGTTCTCTAGTTCTGCTTTGTATTGCAGCCACGATAACCTCTAATTATTGTTGCGCTTATTCCTGCGCCAGTCTGCTATAGACCTCAACGCCCCTTTAAGGTCATTCATTTTTTCTCTAGTTACAGATTGCGTTGGCTGTGCAGCCTTTGCTTCTGTCTCTGCCTGTTCGGTTGCCTTGTGAAGAATCTCATCGAGTTGATGCCCGGTGAGTCTGCTTGCGCCAGGCACATACACAGGCTGCCCGTTTGGGCCGACGTTGAAAGTGTCTTCTTCCATCGTACCCATAACGCGCTCTAAATCTTCAGGGGGACTGACCTGGCGAAGGTTACGTCTTTGATTTCCTGCGGACACAGGAAGCCACAACTTCGCCTTTGCCATGCCAGCCCTCCTAAATGATTAGTCGCGAATTGCGAGCATGACCCATGCATTGTCTGTATCGACTGCCGGGATACCCATAGCGTGACCAATAGGCCTTGAGTCCTCATTAGCTGAGGAGTCCCAAAGGTCAAAAGCCCCTGATTCACCAGAAGCCTGGCTCACACCAATAGCGTCACCAACAATGCCAACAACTGCACCAGATAGTACAGAAGCAGGACCAGCGGTTTGTATCCAGCAGAAGTAATCTGCGGTTACAGGGATGGTAGTTACACCTAGGGGGCCGGTAGTCATAGTACCGTCACCGTCAATGATCTTTACATCCTTGTAAGGGTTGTACATCAAACCAAAAAGTGAAGATGTAGTTAGAGCAGTTCTGATTCCATCAGGCTCGTCTACCGTTATCTTCAAACCAGTTGCACTGGATACTGCGGTATTTTCTTTAACTCTGTATACCTCACCCTGTCCCGATCCATCGTTAAAGTAAACATACCCATCTTTGTACTGGTTCTTAGTCACAGTTAGAGAAGTACCAGACGTAAACGAAAGTGCGTTTGCTGATGTAGCAGTAGCAGCTACGTCCATGTCATGCGCTGCAACAGCAGCAATGCCATCTACTATCTGACCAGAAGTAGTAATAGCTGAACCGCTATTTTCTGCGTAATAGAAAACTCTTCCATCAGGCGTTACCGCCCTTGTGCCGAGTTTCTGCTTCTGAGAAGAAGTCTCGATTTTTTCCTGTCCGTACCCTAAATGTACGGTGAGTGGAAATGCCATTTTAATATCCCTCCTTGGGATAAGTTTTGAGCAGGTTCTAAGCCCTGCGATAGTCCGATGTTAAAAGGCTCGGTCTATCGTTACACCTTTTCAGACGTTGCAGAAACCTTGGCGGGTTGCTGCTCAATCCTTTTTTCAGGAGGACTCTTGCGGAAGCCTCGCTCTAAGTATACGTCTTCAAACGATACAGGAAGGTTAGGACATTCGACCCACTTCCCCATACTTTTGTTGAAATGCCAGTAAGATCTTTTTTTAACCCCATTGACAGTCATACCTTGTAAGCCAGATTTAACCACAAGAGCCTCCTAATAAAAACTAACTGGTTGCCGGGTTGCCGATTTCGTATTGAAGTGCAGCACCACGGGTATCATCAACTTCAAAGACTGCGTAGTCTTCAGTGACAACTATCTCATGCGCTCGCAGGGAAATGTCCCGCTCCCGCTCTTCTCGCCTTGCTCTTGCAGCAAGATGACCCATAGCAGTCTTGTCAGCAATAACCCCGTAACCGGAATCAACGCTACCAATCTTTGCTATGTTCCCGTCTTCAAAGAAGGGAACCCCTGCAACCTTTATACCCGACCAGTAATCTTTTACTGCGGGTTTGTTGAAGGCATCAGGGAGTGGGTAGGTAGCGAGAGTGTTACCTACGTCAGTTGCCAGCTTCCAGACTGCGTTAGGGTGATGAACGACAAAAATATCGCTACCAAACTGATCTGCCTTTGCGTTAGCAATAACTGCTGACGTATTAGCAAGAGTAAAGTTTGCACCGTCTGCACCAAGAACTGTTCCACCATTAAGTGATGGGAACAGGGCAATGATGTCGTTGTCTTTCTTGCGAGCCATTGCGTCACCCATCTGGCGACCAATGATCTTGAAGACATCTTCATTGTTTTGCTGGAGAAGGGTGTCGGTAATAATTACCTTCAGGCCAACTTCAGCGGTAGTAGCGGTGACAGTTGATACATCAATGTCTTCGCTATCGATCATGTCTTGACCTTCTGCCAAGTCCTCAGCGGTCATCTGTGCGACCTTGGGGATTGTCAGTTGGTACTCGCCCTTGCCAAGATTGAACTTTTCAATAAGTCCAACCATCGGGGCATTATGTTCTTCGGTATACCTGGCTGATGCAAGCATGATTCGACTCATGTTTTGCAGATTGCCAGTACCGGAAGTTTGTACTGCCATTATTTATACCTCAGCCGAAAATGGTAAGCCCTAGCTTCTGAGAAGCAGCGCGAGCCATTTCTGTACTTATCGCAGTATCACCTGCGTTATATCTATCCAAAACGTCCTCGGCATTGGTAGGTGCTACATCAGCGGCTGGAGTGGCTCCGTTCATTTGCTGCCCCGGGGTAACCTGCTGAACTGTTTTTTCCAGCTTGGAAATCCTGGACAACGCCTTCGCGTGTCGCTCCATAGACTGCGGGTCGGGAAAGTCCTGCAACTCTGCGTATGGAATCCCGTACTGTGACGAGAGTTCATATGCCTTGGCAAGCTGTGTGCGAGAGTTCAACTCCTGCTCAACCTGCTGTTGTCGCGCTGTTACCTGCTCCGCCTGGGCGTTCGCAATATAAGCTTTCTTTGCCAGATCGGCCTGATGGTTACCCATCTGCTGTGCAGTCGCATCGTCTATACCCTGATTAATAAGGTTCTGGGTTATTTCCTGGCCGTATGCAGCCACCTCTGCCTCTAAGGTATTGATGTTGGTTTGCTGCTCGGCTAAAGCCCGCGCCTGCTCTGACTGTTGAAGCTGAGTTTCCATCTCTGCCATCCGTTTATCGGTAGCAGACTGGTACTTGCGAAACTCCTCGCCTGATTGTGGTGTAGTTCCTTCCGTGCTTTGAGGTTCGGTCTGAGATTCAATCTGAGGTGCAACCCCGATAGGTGTGTCTGCCGGTTCCGACAAATCCTGCTCGACCTCTGGTTCAGCAACTGCTTCTACCGGAGTTTCTTCAGGACTCGGCGGGGTTTCGGCAACCTCTACCGTGGATTCCGTTCCTACATCATTTCGCTCAGTAACCATAGTTGTCTCCAGAACATGACACCGCTAGATGGCATATCCCACTTTTGGGGTTTTACAAATAATAAAGCATTGCCTTGCAAACTGGCAATTAGCGTAAGTATTGATTCCTTAATGTATTTATTGCTACAAATAACTGGGCTTCATTTAAAGACTTCCCTTTGGAATCTTTTTTATCTACTAGGTTTTTGATTTCCCGGACTAATGCATCGTCATAGTTATATATGTATTGTGCCAACTGCTTTCGTTGAGAATCAGAAAGAGAGTTAGCAAAACCTTTTCGTTCTTGATTTATAGCATCCCAGTTCATACTGCCTTCACGCGGAACTGATATCCAAGGCTGGCTTTCCGTACGGTAATCTTCTACCCCAATATATTCTTTGTGTTTATCATAAATTCTGTAGTATTCGTTCAAAATCTTGTCGAACTCAGATTTAGGATCAGGCACATAAAGATCAAAATTTAACCCACGTTGTAACTGGTATTTACGTCCTTCTGCCCTATTATTTATATCACTTACTATATTCCTAAAATTCCAAAGTAAATTATCTATTTCTAATCCTTCGTCAGACCCTACAAGAACGCCTTGCTCATTTACGTTATATTTTCCACCTGGATATTTATTAGGATTTCCTAGTTTATCTATGACAGCAAAAATATCGTTTTGTAAAACAGCCCGTTTTTGACTGTCAGCTTCTGCGTTAATTTGCCTACGCTCGGCCCTAGACATTGCGCCTTTATCTTCAAAACCCTCTGTGTTTATTGTGGCGCGACTTCTTATTGCATCAAGCTGTGCATATTCAATACCAAGCACCGGGTCCTTTTCCAGTTGAGATTTTGCAAGGCTATCTAAATCTCCAAAAGGTTTACCAAACTTCTTGTAAACATCGTTCTTGAACTTTTTGTATCTCGGTGCAAAGTCTTCCCCAACAATAAATTTCTCGTACCCAGACTGGCGAGAGTCAAGAGTCATATAAATTTCATGGCGCAGTTGAGGGTCCATATCCTCTTCCATGTCGAGCAAGTCTCTGAGTTCCGAATTGCTCAAGGGAGTCGAGTAAGCACCGTAACTTTCTCCAAGCATGTCGAGCATAGATATCCCACCCGATACGATATCGCCTTCCTTAAAATCGTTGAACCCCGGACCGATATATTCCATTGATTCATCTAACGCAAAAGGCCTTAGATTAGTAGCGGCATGTGCCATAAATTGCCCCGCTTGATGCAGAAATGGCGCATTCCGATTCATAATTGGTGTCCCGTCAAATTTTTTGTTCCGGGCAAAATCTAACGCAATACTTGCGAGAGGAGCATTTATTGCTCGCTTTGCAAGATTTGCTATTTCTCCCGTTTTGGGAGTGATAGCAGCAGATGCAACCAGATTTAGCAACCCGTGGAATGGACCAAAGATTGACCTGTCACGACCGCCTAGGTTTCGTATCTTTACAAAGTTCGGATTTACATAAAGTTTTCCTTCACGGTTTTTTATATAAAGCCTGAAGTCTGTTTCTTCTCCTCTAGACTCATTAGCCAACACAGTCAAGATTGTTCCCCATCCAAGTAGCCGAAGAATAGCGCGACGGGCGTACCTGTCCTGCATAGTTGCAAACTTATTTATTTTTGGAACCCTGCCTCGCAGCTTGTTGCCTACTATCGGAACCATGTCCAGAGGAGCGTCAAGATCCATCCCTTTCATTGCACGGGCAACCGTAAGCATCCTTGCAAATAAAAACTTGGTGGAATAGAAAATCCAATTACCTAAAGTAAATCTTCCATTAATAAATCCCGAAGAGGCGTTTACATGATTCGCTATACGACGAAGATCTCCTGCCTGAATCAACTCGTCTATCGTTCGTCCTTTTGCAAGTTCTTCAAGTAAAAGTTCTTGCGCCCGTTCTATTCGAGCAACATCCCCTGCTACAGAAAAAGCCCGTGCTGCCCCTCTAAAAGTCGCACCTACGGGTCTACGAACACCAGGGATGCGAAGACCCTCTTCAAGTATGTCGGAAGATACATCTATTGGTTTACTAGACTGCTGTACGCCAAATCTTCCAGCCCACTCGTCTGTAGTAAAAGTCCCTCTGGCTTTTGCAGCATCATTAAATTCTCTTGCCCATGAAGCATAGACACCTTCACCACCCCAAGCCTTCAGAGATTTAACTGAGGCTTTATGCCATACCTTTGGAGAATCATAACCAGTAATAAGCAACTGGATACCCATTGCAGAGTTATCAAGAGTTGCTGTTGATGCCCGCATAATACCGTTTGTTCCATGAAGTGCTTCTTTAAAATATTGGGCTTCATCTTTAGCTTTTACTGCTATTTCTTTAGTAATTAAATCATTCGCACGATTAGCATAGATGTCTGCAAACGAAACACCATGAAGTCGCGGAAACTGTTCTTTGCCACCAATTTCCTTTCGACCAAACCGCTTTGCAATAGTTTCCATTTCATTTGCATATACAGGCTTGAAGGCTTTAAGTTCTGCAAGGAGTATCTCAAGGGCTTCTTCAGCCTGATTAAGTTTTGCACCTTTTAGCGTCCCACGAAGAACAGTTCTTTTTTTACTGAAAAGCGTTATAAGTTGGTCTATATCATCTATGCCCGGATCTTCAATAAAATGATCCATTTCTTTAAGGGCTTTTTGGTTTTTCTGCTTAATAAGATTTTTCAATCGTGTAGAAGATTTTCTCAATTCCTCCATTTGTTTAAAGACTTCTGGGCTTTCTTCAATTACCAGTTCTTTTGCAGTACGCCCCAGTCTTATTCCGTCTTCATTCCTCATCGCCCTCATAGCTGCTGCAAAGAAATTGTCTCCAACGGTTTGACCGGTTCTTGTTACAAGGGCATCAATCGCTTTTGGAAACGTAAAATATTCTGCGCCGTTAAGAATTGCTTCTGCCATCGAAGGATACTCAATAGCTTTTACTTGAGATTGTGGGACACCCAGCTTTTTAACAATAATGGTTCCTGAGTCAAGATCGTCTAACAGTATGTTTCCGCGAGGAACATAAAAACCGCCATCGATAATGTCTGGACGGAGTCCAAGTTCTACACCGGACTCCTCTAAAACTTTCTTATATGGAGCAGTTATTTCTCTAAGTTCTTCAAGGGCTTGGATCTGTTCTTTATTCAGATGCGGAAGAAACTTGGGGAACCGTGCGGCAACATCCTGAATTGTGGGTGCTACGCTTGGCAGGGATGCATCAATGTTTATCAGGCTTTGGATCTGGCCGTTCTTATCGGGCTTAAAGGCACGTTTTATGTCTGGTGCAATCCTTAGAGTCTGAGAAGCGGCAAGTTTCTCTGCGTCATTTATAACTCTTGTGCGAAGTTTCCACAATGCATCCACAACGTCAACATGCACAAGACCCTTTGCCCCTACAAGTCCCGCAAAAGCTGAAGCAAGTCTTTCTATACGACTCAACTTTAAATCAACAGTTCCCTCCAGCCCGAATATGCGGGATTCTTTCCCAAGTCCAAGCTGTTCTATATCTAACTTTGTACTGTCATATGTATTGTCTAATGCTTTAGCTGCATCTTCTTCAGGTAAGCCTGCAAGAGCGGCCGTAAGTTCATCTATACTTCCTCCCCCTCCCGCATCAGGACTGGGAACGATCTTTCTTGCTGCATCTTCTTTAGCTGTTTCAGCAATCTGTACAGGATCTATCCCCGGACGATATCTTCGCGTAACCGGCGTTACCTCTTTAGCCACTTCCCTAGCAGCAGTGGTTGGTGCTAAGTCTGGATAGTCACGTAATACTTCGTCGGGAACATCTTGCCCTGACCGTATTGCGTCTTCTACTTTCTGACGGTGGAGATAATCTGAGGCGTTGAACTTGCCGTGATCGAATCGACCGAAACCTTTTTCTCTCGCTCCAGTATGAATAGCATCTAGTAAATGTTCTATCTCGTGACGGGTAACAACAAGTCCTGCATCTGGGGTCAGATGAATTTGCGATTCAGCAGCGTTGAAAATCCCGTTATCGAAGGCTATACGAGCAACGCCAGTGTTCCTCAGTTGTCCACTCTCGGCAGTTTCCTCTAACCCCCCGATAGTAACCCCACGCAATTCAGGGTACTTCTCGATATACCAATCAAGTAAGTCTTGCTGCTGCCTTCGTGTTGTGCTTTTCAGTGACAGTTTAAGTCTCTCAAGTAGGCGAGGCTTTTCTATTCCAACCCGATCACGAATGAACGCTTCTGTTTCTGCTTCACGCCCTTTAGGAACACGGAACTGCTCTCTAGTCTGCAAATGAGCAGGTACATCGTCCACTCCCCCAGCCCCCCTAGCAGCAGCGGTTGGTGCAGCATCAGTTAAAATATCTGGGTCTTTTAGATATGCTTCAGGCGACAGATCTAAAGTGGTTCGCGGGCGACCTAACGCAGCTTCATCTGCGTAATTAAAAATCTCGAATTCTACATCGTACTTGTTAGTTGCCTGTGCAGCATCTTGAACTGCCTGTCTCATGGGGGCAGCAATTTCATCCATTTTGTTGGGGTCAAGACCTACTGCTTCAAGTTCTTCGCGTACTAAACCTTTAATAGTCTCTCTATTTATCCTTGCGGCTTCATCTTTAGGCGGTCCTTTTGCTGTTGCAAAATAAAGCGCACGATCAAAGTCAGATTCAAACAAGATATTAGATTGTTCGCCTCCATACCAAGGACTAACTCTTGCCCTTGCAAATTGGCTAGGTAACTCGAATCCAGATCCGAGTGCATCGGGTTGGAGCGCAGTAGTAGCTGGGGTTACCTTTGTCTTTGGAGTAATGGGAGGCTGTACCTCGTAGTACATCTTCCCAGAAGCTTCACTCCACCCGTTTGTTCTTAGCCAATTTACTGCGCGCTCTGGTCTTATGAAAGTACCTTTAGCGTCCCCGCCCACTATCCCCACTATTGATGCAACTTTTTGTAGATCTGGTCCAGAAGGCGATTCTTTTGCTTGACGAATTAATGCCTCTTCATAACTAAGTATCTCTCCGGTTTTGTCATTTTTAAAAAGAACATTATCTCCGGGTGAAGCTGGATATACTGTTTCGCCTGCATCATTAATGATCTTGTCTCCAGGTGAACGTCCAGCTTGTCTTTCTGGAACTTTAGTTCGGATCTCTTCTAGCCGAGGTCTTTGGCGAGGAGGAATAATAGGCTCGTCCGCAAATCTTGGTACGCCGGGTATACCGCCGGGCATACGTTCAGCTTGCCTTAGAGCCTCGCGCCCTGTTGCCCTTGCGGCTTCTTCTACTTTACGGGTAACAGGTGCAAACTCTTCTACAAGACTCTGACCGCCTTCCTGCAATACTTGACCGGCAGTTCTTCTAGCTGGCTTCTCTAAGGTTCCCAAGTAAGGAACAAACTGTCGAAGTTCTTTAGCAATTTTAGTTCCAGGCCCAACTCCAATTATGTTCGTAGGATCTGCGACTGCACCTGCAACATCTAATGCACTGAGATGAAAGGCAGGGCTTCTTCCTTCGGCTATAAAAGGAAGATGCACAGGAAGTTGAGTCGCTTCCTCTCGCCATTTAGGATCACTTAAAGCCCTTGTTCCTGCACTGGTAAAAGGATTAAATCGTCCAAGAGATCTATCTGCCCTATCTATTTCTCTCTGGGCTTCTTTTGCAGCTTCATACTCTTGGAGATCTACTCCTAAAGGTTTGACGTTCTCTCTTACATAATCTCTGAGATGAGGAGGAATATAACCTAAGTCAAGTATCTCCGCTTGTGCAAATCTTTCCAGCCCGGAAAGTGCGTCTAAAGCTTGCTCTCCCGCAGGTGCATGAGCGCGCCCTATTCCACGTATAGCCTGCCCTAGAGGATTGTAATTAAAGAAAGCCCCCGAAAGAGATGTTGGGTCTGGTCGCTGGACATCTACAGACTGTGTGGGCTGCGCTGTTTGAGGTTGAGGTCTTGCAGGTGCCGGGGCAGGTGCTACCGGTGCTGGAGCCGGGGCGGGTGCCGGGGGTAGCGTGTCAATCATTTGCTGTCTAAACAGGTGGTCACGAGAGAATCTATCTACATCAAAATCAGCACCAAAAAGTTCTTTTAGTTCGTCAGCACGGGCTAGTGCTTGTATATCAATACCTTCACCAAACTGTTCCGTTGCACGAGTATGTGCATCCTCGGGGGACATCCCTCTCTCAACCAATGACTTTTCGAGTAGTTCATGGTTAATAAAATTCTGATAATCATCCCCTTCAGGTATGCCGCCATATTGCTCACGTTCAGCACCACTTTGCTGCCATTCAGCCATAATATCTGGCGACGTTTGAGAACGCTGAGACTCTGTAATCTTTCCCATTGCAACATCCCAGTCACTTGGAGTTGGGGTGACAACCGGCTGTGCTGTTTGAGGTCTTGCAGGTACTGGGGCGGGTGCCGGGGCTGAGACAGCCTGAAGTGCCTGCATTCCTGAAGGGCTGGACTGGAGTATCCGCATTGCGTTCTGGGCGCGCGCTCCGCCTCTTCGCAACTCGGCTAAAAGCCTCTGGATCTCCTGCTCGGGTAAGACCGTAGCTGTTGGAGCAGATCCCTGGTAAAGGTTTTGCTGTCCTCTCCCTACAAAGTCAGCAAATGACTGCATCGCCATTAGTAATACAGGAACCGGGTTTTAGGACTGAATCTACTTTGCTGGCTGTACTGCCTTCCTAGCTGTGCGAATCGTTCGGTAAACGGGAAGTCCTGAAGAAAGTCTGTGAACTTCATCGTTGGTTGCCCACCACCGAGTATCTGCTCGCCAAGCTTCCCGTAGAACTCTGACATTGCCCCTGAATAAATGTCCTGTGCCTGCCTTTTACGTGCAGACGTATCCATCATGCCTTTTTGCCCTAGCGTCCCAAAGAAAGCAGCACGAGGTTCGTCTTCAAGGAATCCTGCGAAAGTAGGGTTTATCGCCATTAGAGTCCGAACCTTGATGCTGCAAAGTTAAGGAAGTTTTGCGGTGTTTGTCCTGCTTTTGCTGCATCCTGCTTCGACAGGAAGTAATCAGCAAAGAGGTCTTGTTGAGTTGGCTGACGGAACCTTGAACTTACAAGTCCTGAGTACCTGCCTCTCTGTGCTGCGCCAAGAAGCCCTGCAACATCCGCAGTCGCATCTGCACTGCCCGGATCAAAGGCAGCTTGCACGACTGGAGGAAGTGCATCACGCCCAAGACCTCTAAGATACGAGACATCCTGTAATGCCTGTCCGTAAGCACCGCCAAGTCCGGTAGGTTGATCCCGAGTTGTTCTAAGGAAGTTCTCGAACGAGTAACCGGCGGGTAGCCCTCCTAAAGCTGCATCTGAAGCAGCAGCGGCTGCTCCACTTTCGGCATCCGTACCAAAACTTTCTTCCATTTGTCTAAGTGCATAGTCTTCAGGTGTTTCATCAACAAATTGCTGTGCAAGCTGATCTACTGTAGGACTAGGACTGGATACAACACCGTAATCAAATTGCTGTGGACCTGCTGCGGTTCCACCCAATGTTGCAAGATCCCTGTCCCGAGCAAACGCCCTTGCCATATCTGCATAGGCTCCAGCCGTCATCGCATCAGATAAAGGCCACGCCTGTCGTTCCAAATAACCTGCAAGAGGTCCTACGCCACTTCCAAGTTGCTGTCCGAATACGTTCTGAAGAGCGCGTCGCATTCCTGCTCTTCTAAGAACTTTATCATCTATCATTTCCCGACTTGTGAGAATAGGAATTCCTGTTGCAGGATCTATTACTACCTCGCCGTTTCCACCTGCGCCTCCTCCACCGTTTGCTTCCATAACTTCTCGTTCAATATCGAGAACTGGTGGGAAAAGATTTAGTCCGCCACCTGCGCCGTTAACTGCGCCTACGACCGGGCCTACATTACCGCTTACTGCTGGTGCCGCTGCTGCCGGTGGTACAAATGCTAGAGGGCCTCCCATTCCGCCTGCTTGGTCTGTTGCACCCCAAACTGTCGATGGCGGGGCAACTGAAGTAATCGGGGGTGCTGGAGCAGTTGGTACTGCTCCAAACCCACCCGCCTCGTCTGTTGAACCAAAGCCTCCGCCTATCGGACCTATAGTTGGACCTGTTGCAATAGGTGGTCGTGGGACATAATTGCCCCATTGATCTGTTGACCACATAGATTGTGGTGGTAGTGGTGGTGCTGTAACGACTGGTGGTGCTGTGACAACTGGTGGGACAAAAGTACTTGACCCGGGATCGACTAAATCAGGATTGATTGATTGAGTAAAGTCTCGGAACGTCGTTGTCCTCGGAGGAGCCGTAATGCTTGGGATAGCATCGCCCCATTCCGTAGGATCTATATATGACTCTACCGGACCAACAGTCGTCGGTGTCGGTGGAACATAACTAAATGCGCGCCCCGCTCCGCCTTCTTCTTCACCGACATCACCTGCCCCTACGGTAGGCCTGGCAGCGCGTGTAGGTGCAGCCTCAAGAACTGGAAGTCCTACGGTAGAGCCGGTTTCTGCTCCTGCTCGTGCCTTTGCTCTTGCATCCCTAATATTATCGGCTTCAACAGTTACTGTTTCCCGTTCGCCGTCTCCCGCAGTTATTTCAACCCTGTATAAAGCCATATCTACATTCTTCCTCCCAGATTAGTTCTGGGTCCCGGTCCTCCGGGTGTTCCGGGTGGTGCCTGCCTGGGATCTCCAGCCCTCTGGAATCCCTGCATCTGCGATGACATTACTCCACCGGGAACATTAGGCGGCCCTCCCGGTGGTCCCTGTGGTGGAACCGGAGGTTGCATTTGCTGGTCTGTCTGTTGTGCCTGCATACCTGCTGCCATCAGTAACTGCTGGAACTGTAAGTCCTGCGCTGTCTCTTCCTGCTGATCCTGTTTCATGGTCTTTCGGAGGAGGTCTATATAGATCAGTGCCTTGTCCTGCTCCCCTGAATGCATGAGTCCTTCGATAAGCGTAAGCAGCAACGCCTTCGGCTCAGTTACCTGTGCCTGCTGTGCGGAAATCGCGTTTCGGAACTGGTCAACGTCATTGATCTGTAAGACATTCTCCCAAATCCATTCATCCGGTGCAAGTGGCTTCGCGCCTTCCCTCATCATCTGTGCCATCGTTACAAGCTGCGGTTCGTCCTGTGGCATACGCACACCGAAGTTAATGTCGATAGCCCCGGCTCCTTCGAGGTCTGCCGGTTTAATCTCCTCGTTGAAATAGCTTGCAATATCGTTATGTCGGCCTCTTACGTCGAGTGCAGAGAAACCGCCAGTCTCGTACTGCATCGAGACAATCTCTGAGATCTGCTTGTAACAGGCGGTCATGCCTTTTGTTCTTGGCTCTATCTGGTGGGCAGAGCCTTCCTGCAATATCTTCGCGGCAAACCCCGAGATCGCAAAGGGCAGTTCGCCGTAGCTGACGTTTGACAGGCCACCTCTTTGTAATTCCCCTGATATGAGTCCGACAAATGCTCCCGTGTCAAGGGGCATCGTGACTTCTTCCATCAATCCGATCTCTGTCCCTGCGGGAAGTGGGACTTCCGATCCGTCCTGCCAGGGATCTGTATCAAGGGTTGTCGTCCCATCCGGGGAAATAATCTTGTACGGTCGCCTTACAGCGCGTCTTACGAGCGTCTTATAGGCACTCATTGCGAAGTTATAGTCTTCGTAGAGATCCCTGTTTGCTGAGAATATCGATTCGCCGTAGTCCCGTGCGGTGTCATCTCCCGAGATCTCGTCCTGTACCCACGGTGCGGGTCCTACTGCGCCTAAGAAAACAGGGGCGCACGGGTTCCCGTTCGTGTCCATGACGTTGTGCTTGGTGAGTTTCTTGCCGTACTGATTCTCTTCGTTATCCCCTACGACGATAATTGCGTTTTCTGTCCTTGAGTAGTAGTCCCATACGGTTATGCCTGCTGAGGATTCTCCCTCGATAGCCGGTTCTACATCGACGTTATATGTTCGTTTTACCGATGACTGCGAGCGTTTTGTCTTGTGTGCGAGCCATACGATCCCCTGGTCGTCCATCTCGTAGCAGATATGTAGCGGGTCGAACGGCGTTATATCGACATATGTTGCCCCGTCCTTATGCTTGTTGAGCATTGCCCGTCCTGCGTACCATCCCCTGAGTACGACATAGAAGGCGAGTTGTTCCCTGATCGAGGGCTGCCCGTATCTCTGCATTCGTTCGTCTGCAAGGTTGAGTGCGCCGATAACGAACTTTTCTTTGAGGGTTCCGGGCGTACGGTCTGCGACTTCTGCGCTGATGGGAACACGTACCGACATCTGTGCGTTTGACAGGTAGGACATTATCTTGTCGGCAAGTATCTTGGGGGCGTTAGAGGTATAACTCTGGTATCCGTTGCCTGCATCGTATGGATTCATACGGTACAGGCCGTAATCGTTTTCCATCCGTGTTCTTCGCGTTCGGAAT
>Ga0209128_1001391_pt1 | contig 16538 bp, 25 predicted proteins | sample ETNvirnome_6_100_FD_184072 | JGI IMG/M metagenome (GOLD analysis project Ga0209128, IMG submission 184072) | Marine viral communities from the Pacific Ocean - ETNP_6_100 (SPAdes) (version 2) | ecosystem: Environmental > Aquatic > Marine > Oceanic | place: Pacific Ocean | collected 2013-06-19 | reverse complement strand
GAGGTGGAGTGATGACCAAAAAAGACTATATTGAATTTGTAAAATTGGTTAAAATAATTGACCGAGGAGGTTTCATTAACACGAGCGACCTTATAAATGGGCTTATTGGAATATTCGGGGATGATAATAAAAATTTCAACCCAGATAGGTTCAGAAAAGCGTGTTCGGAGAATGAAAAATGATTACAAATCAAATAACTAAAAACGATTTTTTAAACTATGAGCAAGTGAGGAGATTTGGAGGTTATGATATGATTGACCCTAGGTCGTTTACCTTAACTGGATTATCAAGGGCTAGATATTTGTGCATCTATGAAAATTATAAATCACTATGCGAAAAATACGCAAACGAGCTTAAAAGGGAGGAGTGGATAAAATGAAGGTAAGTAATTGTTGCGGTGCTATGTTTTACGAGCCCGGATATCCCGATAGCGATATTTGTAGCGCGTGTAAAGAACACGCTATGGGTGTTGAAGAAGGAAATCCTAAAGCGGTCAAAGTTCCCGACATTCATCGGCGCGGTTTTATGATGAAAAACACAGATAAAGAGAAGTGTGTTGTATGCGGAGATGAGTTTGATAAGTATAGCGGAAATATCGATAAAAGAATATGCGTGGAGTGCGTTCTTATAAATGAAGACCCTGATGCTATAAACCCATCGGGGAAAAATATGAAAAAAAAGAAAGTAGGATAAGATATGGATATTGTTATAAATGAACAACTAACAAATCGGTTTGGGCATAAATGCTTGAAAGAAGAACACAATGATTCGCCATTGCCATGTGAATTTGTTCAAACAGAATATCAATGTGGAGACCAAGTCGAACTCGGTCTTGAATGTGTGCTTTGCGGTTATGAAATAACGCCCGACAAAATAACGGGCGCATACGGCGACATAAACCTTGACCAATATGGTGATTGACTCGATTGATTGTATTACCCTTGGCTGAATTTTAGCCATGATAGGTAAGAATGAAATCATTTGCACATATAAACAAATGTGCTTATATTCTTATTATAAATAGAGGAACAAAACGAAAAATGGATTTAGTATTGAAAGAACTGAAGGCTCAAGAACGAAGCATTGCTTGGCTTGGGCGACAGCTTGGAGTTTCTAGAACGGCTGTTTATAATTGGGCTTGGGGTAAAATAACGCCTAGCCGTGCTTATAAATTAGCTATTGCTTATGTTTTAGAAAAGCAATACGAGGAACTCTTTAATTAACAACAACCAATAAAAAGGAGATTCTATGAAAATAGACAAAAACATACCCCTTCCACCCGTACGAAATAGAAAATATCTATTTCTTGACAAAATGGAGGTTGGCGATTCTTTTTTCCTCGATGGAGGCAGAAAGGATAACATCCCAGTTCTCTCTACGGTGTTAAACAGGTCAAGGGCGGATGCAAAGAAATTTGCCACTAGAAAGCTCGGAGCTGGAATAAGAGTGTGGAGGATAGGATAGTGCCTGTAACAATACACGGAAAAGAATATAAGACGGTAGCAGAACGAGTCTTGGAATTACACGGTCTACGGGATGATGTTTCCATTTCAACAGAAATATTAGAATGGGAAATGTTTCTTGAAGACCCGAAAAATGACCAAATAATCGTTCGTGCCACAATCGAATATTCAGACGGTCGGAAGTTCACGGGTATTGCTCATGAACTTCGTGGCGGTAACTTCATAAACAAAACATCCTATGTTGAGGTTTGTGAAACATCCGCCATTGGTCGAGCCTGTGCATCTGCTGGATTAGCAGGAACGGAATATGCCTCTGCTGATGAAGTTGCTAACGCAATGCGAAATCAGCGATGATTACATGGTAGATATGGGTGGGGCGGTTAGCAAACCTAGGCTTTCTTTTTTGTGCCTATTCGGTTTCCTTGTCGTTACCCTAACTAATCGCCCCCTCTTTTTAAGACCGTGTTTGAGCAATGTCATTTTATAAATAGACGGTGTGCTCTTTGCACCGAATGGAAAGGCGAACTTTATTGCGGTCTGGCAACACATCCAAATAAAATTGTTAAACTAAAAAAATGTCCGAAGAAGAAACTAAAACGCAAAAAAAGACGATAGTAAAATATCAGAATGTCGACCAGTCACGTAGGCGGGTGGATGCTACCCTGTTTCTCTTTGGGCGTAGGTTATAAATTGCCTATATATTGGATAACAATAAAATCAGAATCAAAACATGAAAAAAGTTTTGATAGCTTTTGTGATGCGCAAAATTTAGAAGAGGCTATTGAGTATTTTTATAGTTATCTAAAATTCGCACACTTTAGTAGAAATAAAATATCAAATAAAATAAAAAAGGAGAAAAAGAATGTCACATAGAGAAGTGGAAATAAACACCGAAAAAAACATTGACGACCTTATAAATGAGAACATGAAACTAAAATCGCTTTTGAGTTATGTTTATAGCGTGGTTCAGTCTGTAAAGTCCAACAATCCCAATAATGCTATGATGGGTTTAGATATCATAGATAACAAAATGGACAAGGATTACGATGTTATAAACGATTTAACGGGTGGAGTATGAAAGTCAAGCGGATTACGTTTAATCCTATTATAAATGAAATGATTAAAAGAAAAAATATACAATTCAGAAAATTAATAGTGTGTTTTGTATGTGGACTCTTTTTGGGCGTTCTAATCTCTATTATAATTGGAATAATTAAATGAAAAATAAAAAGAATAAAAACAAAATAAAAAATTGGTGCGACAAGCCAATTGACGAATTAACCACAGAGAACAGGGTGGATATGGTTGAATCCTTCGCTGGTGCGTTATGTGAGTTTTCTTTCGCCTCAAAGTCAGGCGACGAAGATGCTTGTGAAGAAGTGTTTCAAGTGTTGCTTTACACATTTGCTCTTTTTGCTCTCGAAAATGCAGACCAGAAAAACATTGAAGAGCTACTTAAGACAAAGAATCTAGAGTTTTTTAAGAAGTTTGGAGCAAGTGCTTAAGAGGCTAGCAGGCAAAGCCCCGATGGATTGGCTTTATGCCTATGAAGTCGGGGCGGTTGGCTAATCGGGCTGAAATTTATGAATAACATACTTCAGGGCGACTGCATCAACAGGCTAAAAGAATTAGATGATAACAGCGTTGATGCTATTGTAACAGACCCACCTTACGAATTAGGATTTATGGGCAAAAAATGGGATGCGTCTGGAATATCTTACAATGTAGAACTATGGAAAGAGTGTTTAAGAGTATTAAAAGCGGGTGGACACTTACTTGCTTTTGGTGGCACAAGGACATATCACAGAATGGCTTGTGCTATTGAAGGTGCAGGATTTGAGATAAGAGATATGCTTGAATGGATTTATGCTACAGGTTTTCCTAAAAGTCATAATATTGGTAAAGCAGTAGATAAGTTACAGGGTAATGAAAGGGATATAATAGGGCAAAAAAAAACAGGGGCAGACAAACCAACAGGAAAAGGAACACTACAATTAAGTAAAAAAACCTATAAGAATAATAAAGGAGAAAGTGTTTTTAATGTATCCAAAGGCACTTCAGAATGGGAAGGGTGGGGAACTGCACTAAAACCTGCACACGAGCCTATTGTAATGGCAAGAAAACCGTTGAGTGAAAATACAGTTGCAGAGAATGTATTAAAACACGGCACTGGTGGGATTAACATTGATGAGAGTAGGGTGGATGGTTTGCCTCCAAGTGTTCCTCAACCTAAGTTTGGAGTAAAAGAACCAGAAAGATACAATTTCGCAACTGGAGAAGGTAGAACTGGAGAAATGAGCAATCCAGAAAATAAAGGCAGATTCCCAGCAAACCTGCTTGTAACCGATGATGCGTTAGGAGAAGAAAAATCCCGCTACTTCGATATAGATGTTTGGGGAGAAAAACACGGGCTGATTCAAACACCAAAAGCAAGCAAGAAAGAAAGGAACGCAGGGTGTGAAAAATTAGACAAAAAACGCAGGGCGGGACTGGCGGGAAGTGATAGAGATGGCAACCTTGACGATGTTTCAGAAAGGTGGAGAACACAGCCCGCACAAAACAACCACCCAACAGTAAAACCAATTAAACTTATGTCTTGGCTTGTAAGATTAGTAAGTAAAAAGGATGATACTGTATTAGACCCGTTTATGGGTTCAGGAACAACTGGTGTAGCGTGTAAGCAATTAGACAGAAACTTCATAGGTATAGAACTGAATGAAGAATATATCGTAATTGCCGAGAAACGAATAGCTCACCAACTTATTCAGGGGGAGTTGTTCGTTGCCTAATAGCAAAGCTAAAGACCGAAAACGCAAAAAACGCAAACTGAACGAATGGTTAAAACGCAACGGCAGAACGGCAAACCAAGTAAAACGAAAAAGGAAAATGGAAGTGGGGCAATTATGAAGCATCGTAATAGCGTAACCTATCGATGGGATTTAGAATGTTCTCTCGATAAACCAGTACACGATAATGCGGTTAGACGTTGGTTAGAACTTAATATACACACAACTCATTTTAGTTTGGAAGAACATGATTGCAGTAAAAACAAAGAAGTTATGCTGACAGAGTATTGTGACATAAAACAATTAAAGAAATTGTATATAATGTTGAAAGGAATATTCGACGAGAAAAATTATATATAAGAAATAATGAAAGCAGAACAACCAAATAACAAGAAACACAGGGCGAGAGCTTTTTACCTCGGGCGTAAAATGTTCTGGTACGGAACGAAAATAGGTTTGCTATTTGGTATCGTAATGGGTATAATTGTTATGTGGATATTTGATAAATAAAGGAGAAATACAATGGACTCGCATTCATTCCCAACTGAAATTGCTGATGACTTGGGGCTACACGAAGCCCTTCTTCTTCAGCATTTTTTTTATTGGCACAAGCGAAATATGGGCAACAATAAAAACAAGATTGATGGGCATTATTGGACTTATAATTCAATAGCTGGATTTTCCGCTATCTTCACTTATATAAGCACTTACACGATTCGCAACACCCTAAAAAGACTAGAGAAAGACGGTTATATATTAACAGCTAATCACAACAAAAAGAAGTATGATAGAACGACTTGGTATGCGCTTACAGATAGGGCAATTTCACTTTTCGATACTTCCATTTGTCGAAACCAACAAATGCATTTGTCGAAACCAACAGATGCATTTATCGAAACCAACAAACCTATACCAGATAGTAATACAGATAGTAATACAAATAATAACATACCGTTCGATAAATTTTGGAATTTATATGATAAAAAGATTAATCGTGTTAAATGCAAAAAGAAATGGAAAAACTTAAAAAACACAGAAAAAGAGGAGGCGATGAGACATCTTCCGAGGTATGTCTCGTCAACAACGGACAAGCAATTTAGAAAAAACCCCCTCACTTATCTGAACAATAGAGGATGGGAAGACGAGGTTTTAAAAACGACAGAGCAATTAATCGACGAAGAAATCGCAACAAAAAAAGAGTCATCACAAAATGTTATTGTTTGCCCGAACCATACTTTTCACCACGAGAAAGTAGAAAAGGGAACTATTAAATTTTGTTTGATATGTAGAACCAAGATGGAAACGCTATCAGAAATTGATTATATGAAAACAATTGGGATGGTTAATTAAATTCTTATAAATCACGAAAAGAGAGCAAAACAAATCATTTCCTTTGACGGAATGCAGAGGAGGCGTGGAATAACCCCAACAGACATTGATGGTTTTATTGACTATGGAAGTAAGGTGTTTGTTTATTTTGAGGCAAAACTGCTTGGCGCACCAGTTCGGTTAGGGCAAAGAATAGCTCTGGAAAATGTAGTAAAATCTCACGACATAGCTGGAAACAGGTCTTGTGCGATTATATTCAGACATAACACAACCCCCGAAGAAACCATTGTGGCTAGTACACAGTTTGTTGACAAGTCTTATTTTAAGCTCAACGACGAATATCTATGGAGAACCCCTATTGTTGAGCAATATACAGTTGTTCAATTTTTAGACTGGTGGGAGACTTATTGTGAAAAACTTGGTTATATCCTGTAATGCCGAAGAAAAAAACAAAGAGAATGTCAATTGTAAGGAAATTAGATAAGATTGTCAGCCTTATAATTAGAGCAAGGGATAAGCGGTGTGTCGTTTGCGACAACAAAGAACACCTTCAAAACGGACACCTTTTCCCAAGGAGGAGCTATTCAACGAGATGGGACGTTTCATCAAACGGTAATTGCCATACCCAATGTCGTGGTTGTAATTTGTCGCACAACAGAGACTTTTATCCGTATTCTAATTGGTATGTCAGGATGTTTGGGCAGAAATCTTACGATAGGCTTCATACGAGATATAAAACCAAGAAAAGATTCACGGATAAACAGCTAGAAGCTTTATATGATAAACTCAAAAAAGCACAAAAGGGGAGACAATGATTATATTTAATGACGACGGATACATCGTTTCCTGTTCATCTTGCGGAAGTGGAAACCTTATTCGCAAAAGCAAAAACGCAAAGGGCAAACAAAGGTGGCTGTGTAAAGACTGTAATTATAGAACCGCATATCCTATAATAGCAGAACCGGAATTAATAAAAGAAAACGTCAGGATTGCCAAGCAAAAACAGGCGCATCAAGACAGAAGCAGGATTGAAAGAAAGTCGTTTAGAGAGTATGCAAGAATAGAAAACGCAGTAACGGAAATGAACAACCACATTTATGAAGTTCTTCGTTCTTATAAACTACATACAAAAGTCAAGAAACACAGGAAGAAAAAACAGAATGCCGTTGGGGTGATTCATCTATCAGATTTGCACTTCAACGAGCTTGTTGACCTTCCCAATAACAAATATAACTTTAGAATAGCCTCAAAACGCCTAAAAAAGCACATAGAAGGCTCTAAAACATATTTTTCAACTAGAGATATAGGTAAGGTGCTTATATCTCTCACAGGCGATTTAATCAATTCAGACCGCAGATTAGATGAAATGCTGAATAGTGCAAGTAATAGGGCTTCGGCTGTCTTTCTTGCGGTTGACATTATTCAACAGGCAATTATAGAGCTTTCTGAAGATTACGAGGTTACGGTTGCCTGCGTATCGGGGAACGAGGCGAGGGTTCATAGGGAATATGGATGGTCTGACATATTAGCCACCGACAATTATGATTTTACAATCTTTAATATGCTCCGAGCCTTGTTTATGGGTAGCCACGTAGGGTTTATATCTGGCGACCCGACGGAGCTTGTGATAGGTGTTGCAGGTCAGAATCTACTGATGCTGCACGGACACGGGGCAATTGGGGCAAGACACGAATCTTCGGTCAATCAGATTATGGGCAGATATGCAAATCGCGGCGTTTCAATAGATTATGTGATAAGCGGACACGTTCATAGTGCGAGAGTTGGAGACACGTATTCAAGAAGTTCTTCAATGGTCGGGGCTAATGATTATTCGGAAAAAGCCCTTAACCTTTCAGGGAGGGCATCGCAAAACTGTTATATCTTTTATAGCAATGGCAATAGGGACGGTATAAAAATAGACCTTCAGAACGTAGACGATGTGGAGGGTTATAATATCGAAAAAAGCATAGAGGCTTATAACCCGAAGTCAAGCGATAAAATGAAACCAAAAACCACGATATTTGAGGTTAAGGTTTAGTGAGAGAGAAAGCAGATTCCAAGATAATCTTAATCGTTGACGAGGATGAACACATGATTATTATGAACGCATTAAGAGAAAAAAAGACAGTACAGGCTGGAAGAATATTAAAAGATATTTCAAACCCTATAAAAAGAGAGGTAAATTTAAAGTAACATAAGGTGGGGTGGTTTCCTTTATCGGCTTCTCCGATACCTCCTTTTTCCGCCCCGCCTTTAATTAGGAGTTAATATGGAAGCATATAAACACAAAGAAAACAGCGGCTCAACCTTTTTAAACGATAAAGAAGGAAACGAACGCAGACCTGACTACAAAGGCTCTGCCGACATTGGCGGGGAAGACTATTATGTTGCCATGTGGAGCAGAGAAACAAAGGACGGCAAAGAATATTATCATATATCCTTTGAAAAGAAAAGCGACGCTCCGTTCTAATGTCAAACAAAGAAGTTGCAACTTGCTGTGTAAGAATGAAAAACGCGCTTGAGTTTTACGCCAAAAGAGACAATTACAGCGCAGAGGTTGAAGAAAATATGTCAAAGATAAGGACGGATGAGGGAAAAAAAGCAAGAGATACGCTCAAACTATGCGATTTGGCTTCAAAAGAAATTCTATAGTCAGAACCCCGATTACGAAAACAATATATCTTGGGTAATAAAAGAGCTGTTTAGCACACGGCAAATAGTAGAAGACCCCTATATGTTAGATAGTGAGAGCGCAGACAAAGATATTAAATATTGTCCTGTATGTGATTATTGTTGGGAAAAGCCAAAATCTGGGAAATCAAGCAGGTCTCTTATCACATATAAGAACTTCCCGAGGATGGGGAAGGAAAAAATGGAATGCCCACATTGCCGAGGCGAAATGAATTTAGATTTTCTATGTAATTTTTAAAATTCCTCTTCAATCTTCATAGAGATGTTCCACACGTCGCTTGCCACTTGAGTCATATCAAGTGAGTCTTGTGCAAATCGGGCAAAGATATGTTCAGATTCTGCATTATCTCCAGCGGAGTCTTTATCGATTGAAAAGATAAAAGGAATATGCGAGCCGTGAGTTATGTTCCAAATATCAACAACAACAGCGTCGTCACCTGTCATACTAAAAGCGTTTTGATATTCGTTAGGCATTAAATCCGTTGAATTTAAATAAGAAAAATTTAAATCATAGACAAGCCTACCCCCAAACGCAGTATAATTAAAATTTGCAATATTAAAGGGCGACCTTCCTGCTGTAGTCCCCACTCTACCATAGGAAGCCATATTGGAAAACCTTTGTCCACCTATAGATTCTAATTGCTTTACCTGTTCGAACACTATCGACCTTTTAACCGACAAATCTGGAGAATGAGGCATATCGTAATATTCACCTATCATTATTCCCCCCACATAAAAATCAGTAGCCCCCCATGTTTCATCAGTATCAGCTCCAGACCCTCCATTCGCACCCTCAAACTGAATACCCCAGAATTCTAAACTGGATTCATCGAAGGTAAACATAGTAGTACCGTCAGTGCCTGGTTGTATTACTACACTTTTACTATCAGCCGCAGCCGTTATAGTATCAGCATTTACTATCTCTGTCACAGTAACGCTCCCCCAATTTATATCACCCGTTTCTGCATTTGCACCATCTACCGCTTGAATGTCAGATTCAATATTTCCTGCAAATATTCGTATCTTACCATTAGCGGTGGCAAGATTGTGATTTAAAATTGCAATATAGCTTTTCCTATATGCCGTTTTTAAATCCAGATTAACAATAACATGACCGTCTGTGTCCCCAGATGTGTCAAAGTCCACTTTATTTAGAGGTCGCATATCAAACAATTCTGATTCAGTCCCTGTTTGTAATCCTATTTTATAAGCTCCAGCATCTGTCGCAAGAACGTCAAAGTTGCCGTCTTGTGCCTCTCCTCTTGAAAGAAAATAATTTATATAGTCTGTATAGAACCTCGGGGTTCTTACATTCATGTTAGCCATTAGCCGACCTCTCTCGCCGTTATGCCCACCTTACCGGGTGAGCGATTTAAATTTGTTATCATATAATAATCTTGCCAATCATCTCCAAAGGGTTCAACCGGCATTTCTCCAGCAGTATTTGAAAATTGAATTATATCGCCAGTTTCCAAATTATAACTCACAGCAGGGTTCACAATATCACAACTGATAATCTTTTTTACGTCACCAAAGATATTCATGTAGTAATCAGCGAATCCATCATTGGGGTTACCTCCTCCCGGATTTGCGTTGCCGGGCTTATTTACATTCATATCCAGTTTAATTTCTTTAATGTTTTCCTTACTCTGAATATTCCATTTTCTTCTCGGCTTGTTTGTCGAATCAACAGAAGTAACGCTGGACAGATAACGATTCTCTGCTGGATGTTTATCATAATTAATTTCCATAGTGGTCAAAAGTTCGCTGAACGGCGTATTGTTGATTTTTAGTTTTGCAATGTCGTCTTTTTTAAGAGTTTGTGCCACATCTCCCGAAGAATAGGAGTTTTTTACAAACCAATAGCTGCCAAGTCCATTTCTCCATTTAAAGATGAAACAGAACTCATACTGAAGTTGTTCTAAAATCTTTTCTAATTCTACAGGTTCTAATGCCCACCATCGAATGTTCCATGCTGAAGTAATTCTGGATGCTTCAATATCTAAATTTGCATCATAATTATAAATATTTGCATCAGTATCATCAAATCCTGCAAACCTTGTGAGAAGGTCTCGATGGGCTTCAAGCCCCGTATCTGCTAAATCGCTACCTCCTGTAAATGAATTTAGAAGCCCATCTGCTCCTGTATAGGCTATATCGACATCTTTAGGTTCTTCATCTACTTGAGCTGTAATATATACATCTTTTACCTTAATGTCCCATGTCAATGTACATTCGGGTTCAACGCTTGCACCGGCTGAAAAACTTACATATCCATTAATCTTTATATTTTCAGGTAAGGCTGAAAAACCTGTTAAAGTTATGGTATCATTTATAGTATTGTCACTCTCTTGTCCGCTTTGAAGATAAACAAAAGCTTCATCGTTTGTTCCGTCGTCTGTTTCAACCTCTATACGAACCCTTAATTGGTTCGGGTCGCTAAAAATAATGAAAGGGGTGATTTCTGCGTTTATATCAAATAATATTACTAAATTTACATTCCCCGAAACGAGAGTCCCCGTTGGTGCAGGGAAATTTATTGTTAAATAGTCTGTCCTATAACTTGTATTGTAAGAACCTACAACTGTATCTGTTAATGCCGCATAGGTGCTTGTAGATGTATCAAAGGAATCCTCTGTGTCTGTCCACGATACAGACGAACCTGCATTATCAGTGTTTTCAGCAGATGTGCCACGATACCTAAAGCCCCTTTTTAGTGATGGACTTAAATAGGATAGAAAAGCAGAATTTTTAGATTCCGTAGAAGTTTGACTGTCATCAATCATGGCTTCTACAGGTATAAACCAATCTATATTTTTATCATAAACGGCTGCCTCGGCATCGGTTTTAGTTTCGCTACTGCTTACAAAATATAATTTTCCATCTTCTGAAGACTCAAAAAGAATAGGTCTATAATTTTGATTAACTAAATAAGCGGGAGACGAATAAGTAGTGTTTGAATTTTTCACAAAGTCTCCATACGAAACAGGGATGTAAATGCCTGAAGAGGTTTGACCTTGTGGAAAAGTAATAAAATCCCACGGTCGTTGTTCGGCGATTGTTAATCTAATAGTAGCATCATCATGAGATATGTCAATTAATCTGCCTTGATAAACCTGCAAACAGTTAGATAGCGTAGAGTCCCCATTTAATTGAGAATAAATTTTAACATTACGGTTGATGTACTTTCTTGTTCCTAAAAACAGTTCAGCAGAAAAATCATCTCCCTTATATTGGAAATTTACCACGCTCAAAGATATATTCCCTGTCTTCGCAGTTGAATTGGCTAAATTGATTGATGAACGAACGGAAGGAGTATTTGTAATTACCCCATGATAGAAGACATCATCAACGGTTGTATCTGAAAGAGCAATAGGGGTAAAATTATTCCAGTAGATTGCAGTATTGTTAGTGTGGGTTGTATCTGTTGTCCCCATTTGCCCACGTTTAAGCCCCAGTGTATTTGCTGCAGCTGTCAGAACCTTCATAATTTCATTATCAACTTTAATGTAATCTCCAGATTTAAAGACTGAACTGTCATCGACGTCAACGAGGGTCTCACCTTCGCTTACTGCTTCATTTAATAGATTTGCCGTTCCTCCCATTTGTAAAACGGCATCCCAAGCACCCTCTCCTCTTCCCTGTGCATCACCATTGAAAAATCCTAATTGAATAATCCAGTTCTCCTGAATATTACTTAATTTAGAAGCAGAAGAATATGCCGAGGGGAGAGTAAGGCTCACGCCAGATTTAACCTTTGTGCTTTTTCTATTGCAGGGATAATACTGTCAATAACAGTTTCATCTACGAGAGGTGCTGATATATTGATTGTAATACCGCCGCCTGAAGGGCCATCAATGTTGGGAGATGACAATGGAGTAACTTGTACTCTTTCACGCCCACCAGGATTGTCTCCCACCGCAATCATCTGTGGCCCTGAAGTAACGAAATCACCACCTTTTGCATATCCAGTTGGGGTTGCCATAATAAGCGCAGTTTGAGCAGCCCCTAGAGCCCCAACCAATCCCGCAAGGACTGGATTAACACCTAATGCTTTTGTCACAGCTGCGGCTGTGTTCATAATGGAAGTTGCGACATTTGCGGCTTTTTCATAACCCGCGGCTCGTTTTGCAGCGATATGATGCTTATCCCTAATTTTTTGCTCCATAATTTCACGCTGTTCCATCGAGGCATCTTCATAGGCTGCGGAGCTTTTTAATCTATTTATGTCTTCGTTAAGCCGACCCTGAACCATTTGTGAATATGCAGAAGCGACGCCAGAATAAGATGATATTAATTGATTTATTACGTCAGTTTCAGACTGATACCTTCTCTCCGCCTCCTCTTCATCTAGTTCTCTCTTCTGTTCAACATATTTCAAATAAAGTGCTAGTTGTAAGTCGTAATTGCCTTCGGCTAAAGCATACTCTTTTTCATATTTTACCGAGAGAGCTTTCCATTCATAAGTATATCTATCATCTGTTAATTTAGATATATTTAAATTGGTTGATATTAATTTTTCTGCTTGTCGCTCTCGTAATTTATCTGTTTTTTCTGCAGCTTCGACATCGAGTTTAGCCAATGAATCCGTGTGTAATTTATTTAGTACTATCTCATCTACACCAGCATCACGATATGCCTGTACCCTCTTCCCTAATAAGTATTTTTTATATTCTAATTCAGACAAACCTAATTTTTTTACTTCATCTCGAAACGATAATTCTTGGTCGATTGTATTCTTTAAATAACCTTCATATGCTTTTACTTTCGCTTCCATGGCAGCAATCTCTGCCGTTTTTTCATCAATTATCAGCATCCGTTTTTCAGCCATCTCCTCCTTAAAACTGTCAGTTTGCGGCCCTTTGTTCAAAACCTCTATCTGTTCATGTAGTTTACCTACGTTTCTAGTAAAATCTCCAATTTGAGCATCAAGCTCAAGAATATTAGCTATTGCAATCGCACGGGTCATCCCTTCCATTTCTATTCTTGTACCCTTCATGCCTTCAATTATCTCGTCTAATGAAGGAACAGTACCGTCAATGCTATCGTTAAAATCTTTAAGTGTATCATCCGCATAAATAGTTCTTGCAGCAAGCTCACCTAAAGTAACAGCAGCGATGCCAATACCAGTTCTTATAAGATGAAGTCTCGTTAATTTAAGAGTAGCATTAAAGCCCTGTGCGTATACACGAGCAGCAACGAATGAAAGTCCAACAGCTGTTATAGCAAGGGCGTAACCTTTTAATACTCCCACATTGGCAAAATGAGTTCCGAGTTTTAATAAAAGAGCTGCAAATGGCTCTATTGTGTCCCCAATTCTTACACGCAACAATTCAAGTTGTGCATTGAATGCTTTTAATTGGTTCGTATATGATTCTTTAGTTTTTAAGGCATCATCTTCGGCATCTCTTGTCGCATTATATATAATAACAAGCCTTGCGAGAACTTTTTCCTGTGCGGTCATTTCTCTTTCTGTGTCAATAATGCCCTTCTCTAAAGCTGCCTGTTTTAACTGGGCTTGAGTTATGGTAATTCCATAGGCTCTTACAGCCTCATGATTGCCAACAAGGGCAGAAGTAAATGCTTTTACAACCTCATCATCTGCTTTATTTTGAAAACTTGCAACATCAACAGCTAGCTTTGTTAGAGCCATTGACAAGTCAGCGGATTTGTCTCTCGCAAACCCAAGAGGGACAAATGTATCCTGAAGGGTCGCCAACATTTCTTGGAGCATAAATTTCGACCTGCCGACACCTTCTGCGAGAGTTTCTGAAAACTCAAGTGCCCTGTCGCTTGATTTTCCAAATACAACATTGAATTTGTTCAGGGTTTCTTCAACATCGGCAGATTCTTTTACAAATCTTCCAACTGTTCTCGACAGGGCTGTCATCGCAAAGGTTGCCAAAAGAAGTTTAGACCTTAAAACTGAAAATGAGCCTAATAAGTTGCGATTATTTCTATATGTTATATCACTTTCTTTGTTTAATATTTTTTGGTCGGCTGCCGTTTTTTTACAAGCCTGACCAAACTTCTTCGTGCTTGTAGAGGTTTTCTCAATCGCGGGTTTTAGGTTTTTTATCGCCCCCTCATGGAGATTTACTTGTTTTTTTAATTTTTTTATTTCTTCTCGGAGAGATTTCTTCTCTTTGTTTACTTTTTTATGTGTGGCTATATAAGCCTTTTCACCGACCGTAACAAAAGTAAATTTTATTTTGCTTTCTGCAAGTTTAGCCATATTTTTTCTCTAATTGTTTTTGTCGTTTCCTATTCATATAATTTGAAATTATGTATGATTTATGTATCCATTTTGAGGGGTGTTCACCAAACGAACCCCCATAAGCTGGTGTATTAAATTTTTCACAATAAACATATCTGGATATGTCGTTTTGTGCTTTTTGGTCTAAAATTATATTCGGACAAGAAAAAAAGGGCAATTGAGCACGTATAGATTCTGCTATATCAAAACTCTTATTGCCCTTATCATTGAAGGACTCCGTTTCCTCACGGATAAGGCGTATTACACCCCAGACATCATCTTTGGATGTAAACCTCTTTGTCTTGTATTCGCCATTTTCCATAACCGGTAACCTTGCTTTGTAAGGAAAGTTATGAAAGCGGCAACCCTCACACTCTGAATCAATTAAGACGTTAAGCGCTAATGTGAGGGATTCTCTTCCCCCAGACCTTGATACTCCTGTACCTTTAGGGATAATTCGGTTTTGTCTTGTTCCGATAACGATTTAATAAACTTATCATCACATCCTTCAATGCCACGCCTTAACCAAGCTGTTCTAGCGCGGGATAAATTCCGAATTATTGTATTTTCGCCTTCTTGGATTATTTCAGGGATATCATTGCAATAGTCAATATCGTCTACCGACATTTCCACTACCTTTACTTTCTTCCCAGAAGAGAGCTTCGCCTCTTTCATGTCTACTCCTTATTTATTATTCGACCAGACTATTACGCTGCTAAATCAAATGCTATTATGTTGTTACCGACATTAACGGCTTTAATACTAACATCCATCATCATTATATCGCCTTCACTTAAGGCAGCATTTGTAAGAACACCTGCCCCAATAGCAATAGAACAATTATTTGCAGTTGATTGAGTCAGGGTTAACATATCCGCCTCATCCGCCGCAGATTGCGTATTGAAGTTATTAAGGATAGGTCTTGTTACCGAATCATATTTAACCTGCACATCCGCTGTTACAGCCAACTCTGGGGCTCTTCCATAAGTATGGTATCCATTAGCCGAAAACCCCGAATATACAGCTGGACTATCCACCGATACACTAAAAGAGCTCAATACTGTACTTGCTATACTGTTTACAGTTGTAGCGCCCGTTAGGGTGTTTATAGATATCGGGGCTGAAGTATAAGCTGTCCCTGCTTCTGTTGTCGTGTCATTCGTAATAGGCTTCATCCCTGTAGAAATAGTAGCGCTCCACTTATATATTCCCCCTTCAGTTCCCGTATCTGCCGATATTGTAAAATTAGTACACAAGCATCCAACCATTACAATGTTGTACCCATCTGTTGTATCGGGGGGAGCTAATACTAATGTAAATGTTTTATTGGCTTCAGATTCACCATACTTACCAGATACTGTAGTGCTTGCCGTTGGGATTGCAACATCAGCCACAGTAGACTGTAAAGCCACCCCGCAGGCACTCTGCATTAAGAGTATATGCCCTGTATCATTATGATAAGTTCCTGATAATGATACCTCTGTTACCCTAATTACATTGTCTTGGTAAAAATCATTTTTGTGCGCCACCCTGCCAACGCCCGTTCTTACATCCACATTCTGATTGGGGGCTATGGATGGATAAGCAACAGAATCAACATCAAGTTGCAATAACCCCGATGTTATAGCAGGAGAATCTAAAGTACCTGCACTTTGACCTGTTTTTGTTTCCTCTATAACCCAAGCCTTAAAACCTTTGGGTGAAAAAGCTGCATTAGCCATTATTTACCTCCTTTACTTGCGGCTGAAGCTCCTTCAACCTGTTCTTTAATTATGTCAGGTATTGAGTGCATCTCTACCTGTTTCCCTTGATTAAGGGCAACCCAATCATCAAATTCTAATCCACAATAATTCATGTTAGATGATAATTTTTCGCCCTTTTTTAGTTTTACTTTCATATCCGACTCCTACTTTCGTTCTTTAAGATACGTTGCTTAAATACATTGCGTTAAAATCCCACTTAACAACATTTAAACCTTCTGTCTCCTCCTCTTCTTCGGTCTTGTCATTGATA
>Ga0209128_1001387_pt1 | contig 16577 bp, 10 predicted proteins | sample ETNvirnome_6_100_FD_184072 | JGI IMG/M metagenome (GOLD analysis project Ga0209128, IMG submission 184072) | Marine viral communities from the Pacific Ocean - ETNP_6_100 (SPAdes) (version 2) | ecosystem: Environmental > Aquatic > Marine > Oceanic | place: Pacific Ocean | collected 2013-06-19 | reverse complement strand
GTCGTTATTTACTGGTATGACGGAATGGTTTGGTGAACTTTGGGGTGGTATCAAAGAGAAGTTTGCTACACTTGGAGAATGGTTTGGTGGAATAGGAGAAAAAATTAAAAGTATTTTCACTGGAGTAAAAGAATTTATTGGAAAAGTTTGGGATGGATTAATAGCTATACTCAAAGCACCATTTAATTTTATTATTGATGGTATTAATATGATGATCAGAGGAATAAATTCAATATCGATAGATGTTCCAGATTGGCTACCATTTGGTGGTGGAAAATCAATTGGATTTAGTCTTCCCGAAATTCCATCTCTACAGACTGCTCTTGGAGAAGGTCATCGAGTAGCCGCGGGGGGAATAGCACAGGTTCATACGGGAGAAAGTGTAGGTAGATTTGATATGAAAGACACTAATGATAAATTGGATATGGTGATACGACTTTTATCTGGTATGCCTACTACAGAACAAGCATCAGTATGGGCGAGAAAACAAAAATCAGCAACAGAAGGTGCATTTGCAAATAGATAAATGAGTATATTAAATTTAAAATCAAAATTAGACCAACATTTTTCTAACCTTAATTTACAACCAAGTGGAGTTAAAGATAAGGGGACCCCTTTAAATCTAACGGCTGGATCATTAACAGTTTTAGATAAACTTATTAAGTTAAGATTACCAGAACTCAGTAATAATTTACGGATTTCATTATTTATTGACCCGTTTGATAGACTGAAAGGACAACCTACAATTAATTTAAGTATTCCTCCTGTTGAGAAAAAAGGTCAACCACTTAAATTAACTATTCCTGAACTTGATAAATTAAAAGGAATGCCCACAGCCAAATTGTATATTCCTATTCCTGAAAAGAAAGGACAACCACTTAATTTAAGTATTCCACCTATTGAAAAGAAAGGTCATGACACTCCTGTATCAGAATTTACTCCAGAGAAGGAAGGACGGTCAGTTAATACAAGTGTTCCACCTATTGAAAAGGATGGATTTGATACTTTTGCACCAGAATCTTCTCCGTTGGTCAGTTTGACTTCTGATTTAACAATTGTATATACACCTCAAACCTTTGATGATGGTAGAGGTAACATTGTAACTGGTCAACAATCTTTTGACAGACCCAGCTCGAAAACATTGGAAAATATGGAAAGTAAGTTTGCTATACAAAGTGAACCAGGAACAAGAGGTCCATATGGTGTAACAGATTATATAGATGGAACAAAACAAGGACGAGGATTTATTTCACCAGGGGGTCCTCCAGATGGATTTACAATTGATATGGAAACATTAGAAGGTGATGTTGTATCTAGCTTGGCCGTTGATGGAGATATAGCACTTACACCATTGTCTTATACAGTAGCCGGAATGAATTCTGATTTAGAATATGGAGTTGTTTCAGAACAAACCTTTGATGATACACCAATATTAGAAACTGCCTGGGGAAGTGAGTTTATGGTTACTCCGTTACAATATTACACAAGTCAGTTTTGGCCACATGATGATAGTACATCACATAGTGTTACACATTTAGTTGATATGATTACATTATCTGGACCTACAGTTGACCCTTATCAAACATCATTAGATGTAACACCAAAGATTTTAGACGCACATAATAATTTAGTTACACCATTATCAAATTATGATGGAATATATGTAGATACTGATAATTCAGCAAAATCTATTACTCCGTCTGAATATTCTCTTGGAGAACATACGGGTATATCTGTACTTTGGGCAGATATGACATTTCCTGAAGCCGATAAAACAAGAGAAGTATATCAACATCACTTTTTAGCATCACCATTTGCACAGATACCATTATGGACTGATTTATTTGGATCAGACGAGGCCTGGAAAGATGGTTCAATTCATATAGTAGATGAGGACCTTGAAGTTGATCCTAATATAGTAGGTGATATTAAAGGAGCACCACATCCCGACAGTATCTTTCATCAATTAGGACTTATTGCAGGAACATATGATGATCCTTTAGGTTGGGATACTGAAGATGGTGTAGGGATACCAGCAGGTACTACAACACTTGGAAATAAAAATTATAGAGTATATAATAGTATAGATAATGTTGCTTTTGATCATTTACAATTACAAACAAATCCTTTTACAACTGAGATTGATTGGGATGGTAACACCATTACAGTAAATGGTTGGAAATTAGGTTCAGTTCATATACCACCCGATATTACAGAACCAGCAGCGGCTTGGCCAGATGTTGATGGACTCACACCATTTTCTGATTTGAACGCATTGGGATTATCTTCAATTTATGAGGATGAAGATGGAAATTATATTATTCCTTCAAATTATGAAGATATATTAGAAGAAGGACAAACACAAAGAACATTTAATATTCCAGCAGCCTATCCAAACAACCAATATGCATATTCAATTGATACTCAATTTGGATTTTCTTGGGGGGCAAGATATATACCAGCAGATGCATTTACTGGGGGTGAAGGACAACATACATATAATTTAAACGACAATTTTGAAGCAACTACTTTAGCAGCAAGATTTTTATCATATAATTTTAATAACCCAGATTGGCCATACAAGGGAGTTGGTTTAAAGAATTTTAGACCATTGCCTGTAAGTCCAGAGATGAAAGTTCCAGATACCACAGGTGGACATTTACTTACCTTTGATATTACTAATCCTTTTACAGATGTAACATCCACTCATGAGTGGCTTGCTTGGAGTTGGACGGAAGAACAACCAGATACTTATCAACCATATATAAGAAAAGAAATTGGTCAAAGATACGGTGATTCAAATCCAAGTTCTAATGAAGCACATCCACGAATGGTTGGAATTCCGATAGATTATTCAAGTCTTATGGAAGAAAGACTTGTAGATGATATTATAAGAATTGAAAATTGGTTAAAATCTCCTATTGGACAAAAATGGGTTGGTAATCAATCATTTTTACAAGGATTAAATCCAAGACCAGAAACTCGTAGTTGGTCTAAATCAAGTATAGTTAATTCACTAACACCTTTCTTTCATGATGACAGACACGCACATGGATTTGCAGGTGATGGTAGAGATTATGAGAATTACGATCCTCTTTTGGACGGTGATATGCGAAAATTTGGATTTGGTAAGCGTTTTGGTGAAGATGCTGGATATGGAAAAATAGGTCCAGATGTTAATACAGATGACGAAAAAAGTAGATTAACAAGATTAACAAATACATTTATTGTTCCAGAAGCAGAAGTAATAAAAGATCCAGGACTGTTTTCTGATCTAGCAGGTAGCATATTTGGTGCAGTAGCAGGACTTGTAGGTTCTTTATTTGGGGGTGGAGCAACTGGAATGCCACCAACTACACCAACACATTATGTAAAAAGTCAAGCCGGTGCATTTGGGTCTGGTCCAATTAATCGGAAAACAGACGGTCCACCCAGTCGTCAATATGCATTTATACCATATCAACATTTAGGTAGAGGTGGGTTAGCAACATATGCAGCAAGTTTAAAACCCGAAGTATCAGAAGAAACACAGGAAGCGATAGCAGATGTGCCTACCAATTCAGATGATAATAGATATAGAACAATAAGGGAAAAAATATGGGCGGCAACTGGAGCGAATACGTCTATGACAGATGGTACGCGGAAAATGTGGTCCGATGCCCCTCATCTTCAAACTATACAAGAACAGAATTTTAACACCCATAAGGCAAACCATGATAATGCAGTTGTAGAAGAAGCAGAAATTGAAGCTGTTGGTTTGGCAATAGATGATCAAACAACACGACTTGGAAAAATTCTAAATACAATAGATAACGCTGGATCACAGAAGAGTTTGAGAACCGTGTCTCCATCGGGATGGGGAGGATTATTAAGAATAGAGACCATTGATGAGAAAGCAGATGAGAGCAACTATAAAACCGTAGCATCAGATAATATTAATATGATTCCGTATGGGGAACATTATCCAGCCGGTACAGAAGATTATATAAAATTTAAATTTTATGATATATACAATGATAAATGGATTATATTTAGAGCACTATTAAGTGGTATAACAGATAGTATTACACCTGAATGGACTGGAACAAGATATATAGGTCGTCCAGACCAATCTTATGTTTATAGTGGAGCAGATAGGGAGGTAGGTTTTACATTTGATATATATCCAAAATCAGCACAAGAATTACCACTTTTAATGGAAAAATTAAATTATTTGATAGGAATGTGTTATCCGAGTTTTCATGAAGGTCATAGAATGGTAGCTCCATTTATTAATTTAACTATTGGTGATATGTTTAGGGATACACCTGGATTTTTAAGTAGTTTGAGTGTGAATGTTGATGATGTTTCAACTTGGGAAATAACAGAAGGTAGACAATATCCAAAACATATTACTTGTGATTGCAGTTTCACTTATATCGGTAAATACTTACCTTCATCACTTGGAAAACATTATGAATTGCCTGGGTTAGAAGATAAAGGATGGACAAAAACAAGTGACACGACATACAAAGGAACTTATCAATTTTCAAAAGATGGATTAACAGAAATTGGTAAGCTTACAGCACCTCAAGCAGACTTGAACATCGTTAAAAAGAATATTCCACCACCATTATAGAACTTGTAAATTAGGGTAGAGATTAATGAGTAGATATAGCAATACAACAAGAAAAATAAATAAAAAAGGAAAACGGGTTTTTAGGCCCACAATGTATCCTAAAATTCCAATTCAAGATAGTGATGTTTTTATATATCCAAAATTTGGAGAAAGACTCGATACCCTTGCATATAAATATTATCAAGATGTTTCTAAGTGGTGGATTATAGCAAAAGCGAATAATTTAGACCAGGCACATATCGGATTGGAAACAGATAAGCTACTTAGAATTCCAATAGATATAACATCAATTATTAATAGATTAAAAAATATGTCATATTAATATGATTACTTTACAACCTATAGCCAAAAATATTCAATCAACTCTTTATGAAAAAATTGAGATGATGAAAAAACGTGGCGGCTCAAATCTGGATCCAGAAAATAATAGACCATATATTATCGGTGAATCCGTAACAAGTAATAGTGATATTAATTTAAATTATATGATGGCAAGAACTCCTTGGTTAAGAATGGTTTCTTTGACTCCTGTATCAGAAAATAATGACCCAATAATTTTAATGGGTGGAGAATTAAATAGTGCAGGTATTATGGCATCTGCATTTTCTACTGCTGCAAGTCATGGTATGCATCTTGGACTTACAGGTGGTAGTTTTTCAGAATATGATATATTTCATGATAGAGGTGGTAAATATAGTAGAAGTAGTGGAGCAGGTGAGGGCGAAATGCCATACAGACCATTGCCTGGAGTAAAAGATGCATCAATAGAATATAAAGGTGGTGGTATGAAATTGGGTGCAACTCGTACTGCAGAAATAAACTGGACTTGTTGGACTTGGGAAGAATTAGATAGATTAACTCCTCATTTTTTAGATGCAGGAAGATCAGTTTTACTTGAATGGGGATGGTCAGGAATTGGGAAACTAATCAATACAGAACTCTTGAATATTTTTGAAGATGGAAATGAAGATAATCCCGTACCAAATCACGTTTCATTTGATAAGAAAAAAATTAAGAATTTAAACCAAAATATTTTAGCACATATTCAACAACAAAACGGTCATTATGATGCAGTATTAGGTTTAATTCAAGATTTTACTTGGGATGTTAATGAAACTGGTGGTTTTGATTGTACAACGACATTGGTAGCACAGGGAGTTAGTATGATATCAGCAAATGAAAGACAAAAAACAGCAAGAGGTGATAAATTTGCTAATTTACCATTAGTGAAAGGTGATGATCTTGATAATCCAGAATTGAGTAAACTGGCCCCTTATATTTCATATCAGGATTATATGGAAGATTTTCACAACCAAATTTTGGCCTCTAATCAATCTAAACAAGCAGCCATTTTTACTACTTATGCACAGGGGATGCTTGGACTGCCAGGCGTTGGAGACAATAGGGCATCTAATCTTGGCACTCATGGGGGTGGTGTTTATGTTTCTTGGGGATATTTTGAAGATAATGTTTTAAGTAGATTTTTAAGTAGTATTACTCGTGATAAAAAAGTTGTTGGAGAATTTAGAAGTATTGAACAGGCTACTAATGATAAAGGTGCTTTAATGTTTCATTCAAAGGAAGCGGTCATTAAACACATATATGACCCCAATTTGGTGGATTTGTCCGAGGGGACTGAAGAAGGGGCAACCTATGTGGATTCAAGTTTTTTTACATCGTGGGGTGAGACCGATGAAGTTAACGATTCTTCTGACCCAGAAAAAATTTCTTATGTTCGATATCTTCCAGGAACTGTAGTAGATAAAGAAAATCCTGTTATGGATTCTACAAGACTTACAAACTGTAGGTATTTGATAACAACTGATTCTTCTAAGTGGGTGATACCAAATAAAGAAGATCCGTTTTTAAGTTCTGATCAAATTACTACAGATATAACAATCGCAGCGGAAGATAGGTATACTTCAGATCCACCTTGTGTAAATCAATCATGGATTGGAGGAGCGGACTCAGATTGGACGAAATATTTTGACACAGATAGAGCAGGAAAAGCAAGAGACAAGATTAGTGATAATCCTGTAATTCAACATTTTGCTCCAAGAACTGGTTACTTAGGAAGTGGAGAGTTTGATCCTGCATATATGCCAATAAGAAATATATTTTTTAATGTAGATTATTTACAAAGAAAATGTAAAGGTTCTGGTAATTTAATGAAAGTGGTTGAGGATATATGGAATGATTTTTCAGATGAATATGGTGGTGTATATAAATTTAAAATAGAATTTGATGACAATACAAATAGGTTAGTAGTAAGAGAAGAAGGATATTCCCGTTATGATGTTGAGAAATTAAACGAAACTCTGCTCTCTAAAGATTTAGCGTCCGAAGATGCAGGAGACCTGGTCAAGATGAACAATCCATTATTTGAATTTCCAACTATGGAACAGGGGTCAATAGTTAAAACTCAAACTGTAAGTGCTAAACTTCCAGATAGAATGAAACAGGCAGCTATGTATGGCCAAAGGGCCGTGGCGACGGGTACTGATACTCAAAATGAAGATATTATTAGAGGTGGTACTTATGATGACATTGCTGGTTTGGCTTGGGGAAGAATGGCAGAAGCTTTAGCAAATCCACCAGATGAAGAAATGTCGGAAAACGAAAGAAAGAATAAGAGATACGCTGATATGATGTCTGGGGATGTTGATTATCCATCAAGAGGTAATCGTGCTTTTGGTAATTTAAGTGCAAGTCCAGATTCTCCGTTAATAATTGGTGATATTCCTCCAATGGGAACTGGATCTTGGACCCCCGAACCCACAGAAGGTGCAGCAAGTATTCTTACATCTATAACCGCAGCACTTAATACATCACAACAGAAATATTTGGTAAATAGAAAAAAGAGAATTAAGAAAGGCACCACCAGCACCGTCACTACTACCAAGAATGATGTTAAGGTAGAAGAAGTAATTACAGAGGTTGATGAACTACAGAAAACTTTTAAAAGCTTCAGTGCTACTGGTACAGTCAAGGTGAAAGACGAAGAAGCGATAGCAGCCGCCGGAACACTCAACCAATTCACAGGTAATGGCATTTATGAACTAAAGAAGTATAAGACTTCTGGTGAAGGGGATGGGCATTGTTGGAGTATAAAACCAGAGGCTCATAGTTTGTTGGATAGACTTTTAAGAGGGTCACCAGATGGAATACTTAAAAATATAAATCCACTCATTCCAATAGATTTTGAAATGGAGATAGATGGAACAGGGGGAATGTTTCCAGGAAACTCTTTTCATAGTGCTTATTTGGGAGGAGCATATAAAAACCAATCATTGTTTCAAATGGTTGGAGTAAATCACACCATTGATAGTAGTGGATGGACTACTGCAATAAAAGGTCAAATTAGGGCACAGTCTGTTTTAACTAAAGGAGAATCTCATGAAGCTAAACGAGAAGATGCTGCAAAGACAGCCGAGAGACTCCAGAAAGAGAGAGAAGACAAAGCCGCGGAACTCCTTGAGGTAGACAAGACAAACTGTGTAAATGCCGGAGGCGAGTGGGATGACAGCTTAAATGATTGTGTTTACCCCGAAACCGAGCCAGTAAAAGTAGATAAATCGAATCCCTTAGATGATGAATTAATGGAGATAGTAATTCCCTTTTTTGACAAGCCAACTGCAGAGAAATATGCGAAAGGTACGGATTCGACTGCTGATGACAAGCTCGCTTTTATGAACCTAAAAAGAGAGGTATGGGGTAAATTGAGGCCTAAAGGGATTTGGATAAAAACAGCAGCGTACAGTTCAGCGTGGGCCAGCGGTGGACAAAACGATGACGGCAAATTTATACGGTGGTTTAATAGGGCAGTTAAAGAACACTACAAAGCAACAGAATCAGAAAGTCCACAGAAACCTGGAAAGCAGAATGCAGATAATACAACTAATCAAGGCGGCTACGACCCATTAAAAGATCCTAATCTCACGAAGGAAGAAAAAATAGCTATCTTACAGGCGAGGACTCGAGCCCTCTTCTCAGGGGGGACTGGTCTCAGGAGAGATAAGATACCAGAAGATGGTGAACCGGAATTCATCGGCCCGCCAGTGAAGAATATCGGGACAGCGTCAGAGCAAAAAGAGGGAAGGAAAAAAGGTCAAAAGAAATCTGAAGGAGGCGACGATAAATTGGCTGAAAGAACAAAAAAGGCCAATAGTTATACGAGGCATGTGGCCACCAAGGTAATGAGTAAAGGAGAGATTTATGAAGTGAAAATTTTGGAAATCAATATGCCTGGTACCGCACTTGGCAAAGATGAGGGTAGTCTTGATATTGAGGGTCCATTCCGGGATGATGGCCCCCCTGATGGCGGCAAGGATACCAAACGATTCGTGTCATTTGAAAAATATGATAGGTTCGTAAAGAGATATAACGATTCTGTGTCTGGTACGGATGATGACGAAGATGAACAAGCACCAACAACTTATACGGTACTGTCCAGTGATACATCGGGTTTGGGGGCGATAGCGATAAATCTGAGAGATAATTATCCTTTAACATATGGCCCTGGCGGAACTGCGGGATATTCTAATGGGATAACTTATTTCAAAATTGCTGAACTAACTGAAGGGATTTCTGGTCCAGACTATACATACCAAGAAGGTCAAGTTTTGAATTTACAGGAGTAAGAAGTAATGTTATTAATTGAAAGAAAAAAATACGGAACAGTCGTAAGAGAATGGGAATTTTTTTATACAAATGATTTTGTGATGGATGGGATAAAACGATGGTTAAAAAAAGGCGAAACATATTCTGTTTATTATGATCATACCAAAAATGAAACTTATCGGGATCTTAAAGGTTATGCGATTACAAGGGTTAAAAATAATACAATTTATAAACAATATTCAAAAGTGAAACCAGGAACATTAAGAGAAGTATATTTGAAGCTTCAACAATTATCTTTAACTGAGAAAGAATTAACTAACATGAATATTATTCGATATTTTGTGAAGTATGAACTTGATAAGTATAAGAATATATTTGAAGTATCTAAAACTGATTATTCGATTGCTGGAGATTTTTATACGAAAATATCTTTAAGTTGGCAATTAAGAGGTTTAAAAGAAGAAGTTCAAAAGACGAATAGGAAAACACTTGAAAATAAAGACCTTGAATTTCCTGGAATAAAAAAATTTTTAGACCCACTTGAACTTTATCAAGAAGAAGTGACACCTGAACAAGTAAAAATGAAAAGAATCCAAAAATTAATAAAAGAAGATGGTGGTAAAAAATTTAAAGGTAATGGTGTATCAATAAAAGGGGATGTTGAGAAGAAAAAAATTGATGTTAAGAAAAAAGGTAAGATAACTAAAACAAATCCAACAGATAAAATTACACAGAGGACTACTCCGAGTACGGGCAGACCTGGATATTAATTTCCATTTTGAAGGTTTAATTTGATATATATATACAAAGGTTATAGTAATGAAAGTCAACGTATTAGACAAAGGTTATATAGAAGTCGTTGATGTTCTTGGTGATGATTTAACGCCAGTTAATGCAGCAAGAGTATCATTTGGTGGTCGTAGTGATAAATTCACCGACCAAGACAGACGATTATCTAAGTTCCTAATCAAACACAAACATTTCAGTCCATTCAGACACCAGCATGTCATGATGATTATCAAGGCACCAGAGTTTGTTATGCGACAATGGTATAAACACGTTGTTGGAATAGAAACCACATCAGACCATCCTACCAAAGACCACGCTTGGAACGAGATTAGTGGTCGTTATGTTGCTTATGAGGATTTTTATGAACCAACCGAGTTCAGAGCACAATCAGATGACAATAAACAGGCAAGTGAAGGATTGGTTGAACATCAATCAAAGGCTGGTTGGCTTTGGAAAGAAGCACAAACTAAATCCGTTGATAATTACAATGAATTACTTGAAATGGGAATGGCAAAAGAACAAGCCAGAAGTATTTTACCACTTACAGTTTATACTCAAGTATGGTGGACAGCATCATTTCAGTCTATTATGAATTTTATAGAATTACGAGATGAGAAAACAGCTCAAGTAGAGATACAAGAATACGCAAGAGCATTAAAGGGAATAATGTTAGAAGTTTTTCCAGAAACCACTAAAATATGGAGTGATGTATATTGGAAATGAACGGTTGGATATTATATAAAAATGATATAAAAGAATCTTATGAAACTCAAAAACTTGTAGAAGAATTTAAGAAACAAGGACTTAGAGTTCGTGTGGTCAATCCACAAGATGTAGATATTTTTGTTGATAGAGATGACAGAAAAAGTATTTTGGTTGCTGGTAAATCAAGACCTTTACCTGATTTTGTAATACCAAGAACAGGTAGTGGAACTACATATTTTATCAAAGCTATTATTAGACACTTAGAGAGGTTAGGAGTAATACTTATTAATGGAAGTAATTCCATAGATACGGTTAAGGACAAGTTATACACTCAACAAATATTAGGACAGTCTAATTTACCAGTACCAAAAACACTTTTAGTAAGACATCCAATCAATATAGATTTTGTAGAGAAGAACATAAATTTTCCTGTTATCATTAAAACATTAAGTGGTTCATTTGGAGCGGGTGTATTCTTAGCAGAAACCAAGAAACAGTTTGAACAACTTTTGAAGATGGCAGAAATAACAAAACCAAGTTATAACATTATAGTTCAAGAGTTTATTAAGGAGTCGTGGGGAAAGGATTTAAGAGTATTTATTTTGAATGGTAAAGTAGTTGGTTGTATGATGAGACAAGCAACCGATGATGATTTTAGAGCTAACATTACAAGAGGTGGTGAAGGTATTCCATATCAGATTGATGATGATATAGAATGGTTAGGTGGTGAATCAGCAAGATTACTTGGTTTGGATATAGCAGGAGTGGACTTGTTATTTGATGGTGATGGATATAGTATTTGTGAGGTTAACTCATCTCCTGGATTTGAAGGAATGGACAAATTTACCAAGACAAATATTGCAGAACAAATAGTTACTTATGTAAAACATAAGATAGGTTATAGTGATAATAGAAACGAAACTTGAGTTTGATAATTTTTTAGAAAAGTATCAAGATTCGAGTTGTATTTTAATTCCAATTTTATGTGATGTGAATAAACATCCACTTGAGAATTTTTTGTGCTTATTATATGTTAAATTATTAGATGGAGATGAATACCTTTTACCATTTAATCATAGTGAGGCAATAAATCTTGATGTATCATATATTGACAAGTTAGATTCAGACCATAAAAAATATGTGTATAATAAAAAACAATTTAATCATATCGTTAAATGGAAAAATGTGATAGATATTAATCTTCAGTATTATATGGAACATAACCAACCATTATATATCGAAGACATAACAACTAATACACACAATTATTTTAATAGAAAGTATTATAAATTGAATAGGATAAATTGTGTAGTTCCTATATTGAAACATTTGGAATTATGTAGAAAACTATCCAATGAATTTCAGAAACATATTAATTTACCAGTTCATCAAGAATATAATGATGATATAATTGATAATTTGACTTACTTAGAAACTGCTGGGTTAAATACCAAAGAAAACATAGTTTTTAGTGAATATAATCCCTATACCAGTACAGGTAGACCAAGTAATAGGTTCGGTGGTATCAATTTTGCAGCTCTAAACAAGACAGATGGTAGTAGAAAACCATTTCGTAGTAGGTTTGAAAATGGTATGTTAGTTGAGTTTGATTATGATGCATATCACTTACGGTTGATAGGGGAAGTAGTAAATTATAAATTTCCTGAAGGTTCAGTTCACAAACATATGGCAAGATTTTATGGTGATGTTACCTATGATGAGTCTAAAAATCAGTCTTTCCAGTATCTATATGGTCATATTCCAATAGAAGTGGTACAAATAAATCCATTTTTTGGTGCAGTTCACGATTATATTAATAAAATTTGGACTGAATACAAACAAAGAGATTTTATAACTTCTAATATTTATAATAAGAAGATATTTAGGAAAAATTTATCTGAAATGAATCGGAATAAATTATTTAACTATATGATTCAGTTAATGGAAACAGAGAATAATATGAAAGTGTTAAGTAACCTTATTCCTTTTTTAGAATCATATAAAAGTAAATTGATTTTGTACAGTTATGATTCATTTTTGTTTGACTTTAACTTAGACGATGGAGTAGACTTTTTGAATAAAACTAAAGAGATTATCGAGAGTAACGGGTTATTTCCCACCAAGACAAGTAAGGGGACAAACTACCATGAAATGGAAGATATCACAGAGAAATTATGAAGAATTGGGATAAAATATTAGACGATTTTGCACGTAAGTGTAAAGGTGGTGCACCAGATATGACCAATCCCCGACACCTTGCTTTGTTACGAGAATCATTATTAAAGTTCGGTTGGAATGAGAATGCTACTAATGAGTTTCTTGGTAATTTGAGAGAAGGTGAAGATAGTGTTTATGATAAAAAAGTTTTAAATCCTGATACGGGAAGAAAAGTTAAAGTTAGTACTGCTTTGGGATACGATAAGAAAAAATCAGTTTATCAAGCAGCATTGGCTATGGTTCAAGATGATCCAGCAGAAGAAAAAGAAGTATTTAAAAAAGTAGGATTACAAGTAATTCCAACATCTAAAACACTTCCTGCGGGTAAAGAAGATAAAGTTCAAGGAAATCCAGGACCTGGTAACGATAATGAAGTTAAAAATGATATGTTAGAACATGGATTTAATGGATACAAAGAGTATGCAGAAAAAAGTGGTATAATGGGTAAAGATGGTAAACCAAAAAAACCAGCACCAGGAAGTCCAGGTTCAGCTTTCAATGAAATAGTTACTGGTCAAGGTATTGAGATATTAGAAAATCATCCTAATCTTTCTGAAAAGGAATTGGCACTTAGAAATTTTAACCAATTTGGTAGAACCTCTTTAGGTTCAGAGCAGTCATTAACTTCTGAAATAGAAGATAGTGCTTATCCATCGCCAATTATAGAAAATATAAGTTCAGCAAAAAAAGACCAATATAATTTTGTAAGAACTTCTTTGGGATTTGATAAAGATTTTGTATATGATCCTTCTACATACAAATCAGAAGAAGGAAAGGCGTTTAAGGCTAAAAGAGATGCACTTGAAAAGGATGCTATAAAATCAAAACCCAAAACTCCAGAAGGTAAGGCATATAAAGAATTAATGCAAACAGCATTAAAGGCTGAAACTCAAAAAGCAATAATGTCTAAATGTCTTGTATCTGCTAGGTCTGCTAGAACAAAATTCGGTACATCACAAGAACGAACTAAAAAATTACAACAAACAAATGGTTCAGATGGTAAACCTTTGATGGGCAAGGAAACCAAAAATGAAAGTTTTTATGGTGCTGATGATTCATTAGATGCACAACTCACAGCTATTGATAATGCTGAGAGAGTTTTATTACCAAATGGTCAAGTACTTAATAAACAACATATAAAAGATTTTGTTTCTGCAGGTGGTGCGGGTGCAAATCCATCTGATACTGCTACTTTTGTTAGTGATGAAGAAGGTAATCTAATGGTACAATTTCATTCTGATAAAACATCAACTGCTGATATACAAGATAATTCAACATTAAAGAAAGAAGAAAATAATTATAGAAAACAAATTGATAAATATTTTAAAAAGGGTTCTCCAGAACATAAAGCTGCCAATGATATAATGAATAGTTATATGAAGAAGATAGATGCCGATGAAGAAAAATATAATGATGCTGGTAAACCTGTAGCTGTTAAGTTAAATCAAGTTCCCCTTAGTGATCAAGTTAATCTTATTAAACAGGCCAAAAGGGTAAATGATATCAAAGATAAGACTCAACAAAAAAATGATCCACATTACGATGCAAAAACGAGAACATTATTTAATAATTTAGATAAGGCTGTAATGAGCAGTGATGGTAAGGGTATATTACCGAGATATAAGAATTTCATACCAAAAGGAAAGAAACCAGAACATTTAACTATTGAAGATAAATATAAAATGCTTAGATCATTAGTAGCTTCAGGTAACGGGGAGGCAAACGATACAAAAGTCATAGTTAAAATTGGTCAAAGATTGTCTAAAGATAGAAATGATCCAATGTTAAATTCAGATCATAATATAAGTACAATAAGAGAGACAGTAGTCAATGCCCAACGAGCACGGGTAGACGAGTTGAATAAAATTACGGCACCAAATGGTAAACCTTTAGGTACAATGATGGAGGCAGATGAAACTATTAGAGGTTTCCATTTAACATTGATGGATGCTAATAAATATGATCCAACATCCACCTCAGAAGAGGATAAAAATAAAAGATTTAAGGGGATTATGAATTCTTCGTTTGATGTACTTATGGGTGGTAGTCGAGTTACTGGAGATACTTTAAAAAATTGTATGAGTGTAAACAATACAGATGATTTTAAAAACGAATTTACTCTCGATGAAGAAGAATCTTATACTTATGCTCAAGATGGAGTAAGTATTACTGGTAAAACTGTATTTAGATATGCCTTAGATAAAAAAGGTAGAAAATTTCCAATAGGTTTTAAAAAATACAGACCAAAATCTGGTAAACTTGGAAAAACAAATAACACTTTTAATTACTCAGATGAAATGCAAGGATGTTTTAAAACTGGTAAAGCTCCAATAGGTAAAAAATAATGAAAACCCAACTACTCTGCACATTCACAAAACGAAATAGACTCTACGATACAGTAAGTCTTATCATTGAGTGCCATGACATAGTATTCAATAAGATTTATGTGTTTAGTAATGAAGATGATCATCATCAGTTAATATGTACTTATAATATACCACAAAATGAAGATAATTATATTGAAGGTGTAGATACGATAGCACTTCATAGAAAAAAACAAACCAACACATTATATACCATTAATTCATTAAATGAAATTATTAGAGAAAAGAATCAAGGTGTGTTAGATAAAACATTTCCCGTTCCTTGGGAAGAATATCAGAATCAGTTATTATTAGTAAATGATGAGGGATTAAATAAAATTCACACACGAATTTATACTATCGTAAATGTTGATACTTGGGAGAATGACCAAAAAATAAAAAATGAATAGTAAATTAGAATCAAGAGAAGATTTTGGCGGAGTTCTCAATGATTTAAATTTAAATCAATATGGAGTTGAGTTGGGTGTTGCAGACGGTTATTTTTCTGAGTCTTTATTAAAGAATAGTAATTTAAAAATTTTATTTTCTATTGATAGGTGGACAGACCATCACAATTATGATGAGTATTTAGTTGCAAAAGAAATACTATCAAAATATAATGAGAGAAGTGTTATATTGAAACTTAAATTTAAAGATGCAGTTAAACTCTTTGATGATGAGATTTTTGATTTTATTTATATTGATGGTTATGCACATACTGGACAAGACAATGGGACTATTTTAAAAGATTGGTGGCCAAAATTAAAATCAGGAGGTATGTTTGCAGGTCATGATTATTGTAAACAATTTCCTAAAACAATAGAAGAAGTTAATAAGTTTGCTACTCGTCATCAACTTAAATTGAATTTTACTAAAGAGGAAAAGTATACATCTTGGTATTGTATTAAAAATAAAAAATGAATTATAGGTTTTATTATCCCGACTGGAATAGTCGTAAAGAAGTTTGTAAAGAATACCCACAAATAAAAGAAATCACAAGAGAACCAACAGCTTTTTGGTATGGAGTTGGGCCAAAGAGAACTATTCGAAAGACCAAAAAATCAATAGAAAGACTGTTAAAACGAGCAGACCCGTATTTACCAGTATTAGTTGTATATTCAATTCCATACAGAGATTTAGGACATCACTCAAAGGGTGGTGCAAATAGTGATAAAGAGTATTTAAAGTTTATTAAAGGGTTCTGTGACGCGATAGGTGATAGAAGTCCTATTGTGATATACGAACCAGATTGTATTCCACATATG
>Ga0209128_1001385_pt1 | contig 16579 bp, 21 predicted proteins | sample ETNvirnome_6_100_FD_184072 | JGI IMG/M metagenome (GOLD analysis project Ga0209128, IMG submission 184072) | Marine viral communities from the Pacific Ocean - ETNP_6_100 (SPAdes) (version 2) | ecosystem: Environmental > Aquatic > Marine > Oceanic | place: Pacific Ocean | collected 2013-06-19 | reverse complement strand
CCTTACTAAGCTCTAGAGAGTCTTCTTCGGATAATACTCCCCCTTTGTCCCGCATGATCTTCTTGATCTTCTCACAGACCTCTCCTGCTTCTCCAGCAAGACCTAGTGCGGGGTAATAGAGGTTGTCTCCCTTATTAGGATACACCGCTGTCTCCTCAGACTTATCTTGGTACAAATCAAATTGGTAATAGTCGCTCATGATAGTGTATTATAGCCAATCTTTGTAAACTTGGCTTCCTAAATCATTCATTTGTTTAAAGAAGTCTTTTGAAAGCTTATGATTTCTTTCATCAATTAATACATTTAAAGAAGCTTCGCTGGTATTCGGGTCATGAGTATTCCATACAGTGTTCATAAATTCTTCCAAATTAAATTCAGGATCAATCAATTGATCCCACACACGGGAACCTATGGTTGGAACCGTCCCAGTCTCCACGGTCATTTTTAATCCATCAACTGTTCTCATACTTCCTGAAATAATTTCTGAAGTGGCGTGATTCTCTCGTTGCTGGGCGAAAAGCAGGTGTTCTTTTGCATTAATACCAACCTCTTCCATTCTACCTGGGATGATGCTCACATATCGTGGATCAAAAGAAAAACAAGACAATGCAGTTGCTGCGTCTGCGACACCCGTAACATTAGTTTCCATAATTTTGTTTAGCACATCAACTTTTTTAAGGATTTCATAGTATGGTGGAATTTTTAATCCTAGTTTAGTATTGCCATCCGTAAATTTAGAAATGTGTTGAGCCCACTCAATAGCATCGTCTCCTGACATATCACAGTTAGGCATCTGGACATAGACTACGCCTTTATTATCTCCACGGAGAGTAGAGACTAAAGAACAAAGCTCAGGAAGGCGACCTTCCCAACTCTTAAGAGAAGTTAACCTCTCCTTGTGCATCGCATTAGGGTTAGTAGTAATTCCTCTAATGTGGGTAGGGTTGCAGTGCGGGGAGATAGAAGCCCACGCCTTTTTAATATAATCAATATTAGCAGTATCAAAGAAAAAATCAAACATCACTTATTCTCTTTTTGTTTTAGGGTTGAATAAATATCATCCCAGTTGGTGAAGGGTATACCTTTATCATCAATAAAATAGTCCACATGGGGTTTTCCTAGAACTAATTCATCGTATGGAATATTATAGTCTTTAAGCCATTTAGAAATGATGGGAGCTTGGTGTGCAATTATCTGTCCTAAATTATTGTTATAAGTTGCCATGTTTCTTGCTGTATATATAACGATATAGTACCCCTCATTCTTTAACCTATTAAGGATACCCACAGCATTAGGAAGCGGCTTAACCTCTTCATAGTCTTGCCCCAGTCCTTTACTTTCGCAAATTGTCCCATCTAAATCCACCGCAATTCTAAGCATTTATAATCTCCTCACATTCATTAAGAATTCTTAGTCCCGTTAAATACATAGCAACCTGCCTCTCATGTGAATCATAGTGACGAGCGCACATTCCTATAAAAATGAGACCTTGAATTACTTTAATCTTTGTCTCATCATGATTAGCATACAGATACTTAGAAAACAAAGGAGATAAATCCTTTAGTCCTGTATTGAAAGATAGAGAGAAGGTGTCTGGGGTGTGGGTAGTTAAATCGAACTCATCATAAATAAAGCACTCATACTTACCATCTACAGAATGCATAAGTTTTGCTAAATCGTAATACACATCTCCTATACAGCCATCTTCCCCAAACGAGCCTCTGGGGTCTATGAACTTTAGGACAACATTTTTATCCTTATCATATCCACATAATATGTTGGAGAAACACAAATCTCCATGCATAAAGCTTAATGGGTTATTTCCACAATACTCTTCCAAAACGTGTTCCTTTAAAAACTGTTTCCAGAGAGTATTAAAGTTTTTATATTTCTTTGAATTTATGGTAACGTAATCAAAAGAATCTAAGGTGGAGAAGAAATTAAAGTTTGTTACCAAGGAATGGTATTCTTTCTCTGTCTTATCTACAAACATCTTCTCTCTAAGGAGACTGGGGTTCTCATGGCTATAGGGAATGTCTCCAAAAGTAGAGATAGCTTTTTGTAAATATTTACAGACATTACTCCATAAAGTATCATCTAGTGTAGAGTTCAACCACAGCTTTCCTAAATTCTCAAAAGGTAAATACTCTAACTCTAAACTATAATCCTTTCCCTCAGAATAAGAAATATATCGAGGAAAATAGTGAGCTACCTTAGACGGAATTTTAACATAATAATGAGACTCGTTCTGTAGTCTCTTCTCGGAACTCGTTTTCGTAATCGTTCCTTTAGCCCCATCCAAAGTTATGGAATTATAATCTCTAGTTATAAATTCCATCGTAAATTTCAGCCACTGAGATAACATTCAGTCCATAAATCTTACAAAACTTATCAATAGTCTCTCCGCGCATCATAGTTCCATCATCATTCATGCACTCAATGATAACTGCGACAGGATCAAGGTTGCAATATTTCATCAACTCAACAGAAGCTTCCGTATGTCCTCGACGATCTTTAAGCAGCCCCCCTTTTGCTCGCAGAGGGAACAGGTGGCCTGGATAAGCAAGATCCCCAGGAGAAGAAGTCTTATCTCTAAAGATCTCTATGGTTTTAAGTCTATCAAACACCGACATTCCTGTAGTGATTCCTTTAGCTGCATCAATCGAGGTTGAGAAGGGAGTCCCCAACTCATCTAGCCCGTTAGATGCTTGCATAGGAATCTCTAAATCATCCAAGTAATCTGCGGTGCATGGGAGACACATAAGACCTTTAGCATGTCGCATAGCGAAGACCATATTGTACTCGTTTACTTTCTCGGCAGCAAGAACAATGTCAGCCTCATTCTCTCTATCGTAATCGTCCACAACAATTACAGGCTTCCCTGCGGCGATGTCTCTCTTAATCTGGTTTAGTTTCTCAATAACTTGCCTACGCCTATCTAGGTTAAACTTTTCAATATCCTCAGGGCTTCCTAAAGAATAAAAAGAACCAGGGTTCATCTTATAGGCCCCAATTTTATGTCCAGAAGAGATCAAATCATTGTAAGTGGTAGAGATATAAAACTCTCCGTTTCTTTTTGAAGAGGCTTCCTCCACCGTCTTCTCTGCGGAAGAAACAAACGAAGATCCTTTAGACCAATAGAAAAGACCATTAAGCGCATTATCGCTAATAGCAAACTTCTCCTCTAACTGCGTTGCGTTCCCCTTGTCATCTAAAGCGACAAAACTATAGGGACTAGGTTGGTCTAAGACAATACCCTTATGATCATAAGTTGTAACCACCCCATCGTAAGAATCAGAAGATACAAACTCCAAAAACTCAGAGGAGTCCCATGCAAGATGTTGGTCGCAGTTTACTACTAAAAGAGGAGAGTCTGAATTAATTAGCTCTTTAGCTAAAAGAACACTACAAGCTTGACCCTCTGTATTTTTAGAGGTAGCAATAACCTTACACCGAGGAACTAAGTCTCTCAGATGACTAATTAGTTCCTTTGTATGCTCATCTTCTTTTACAATGAAGATGTAGTTTCCCTCAATATCAAGGGTCTCTACTGCGTGTGCGATCATCGGCTTCCCATCAATCTCTACTAAAGGTTTAGTAACAGAATACCCTGCCTCAGAAAAGCGAGTACCCTTCCCTACCATAGGGATTACAATGTTTAAATTTTTCATAGTTATTCTCCTGTTTGTTTATACTTTGTTCTTCTAATAAGATCTAAATCCATGTCAGCGTAATAAATATCTAAATCATTAATGATTCTAGTATTCACTCCTAAGTACACCTCCCCAAAAGGGGGAGTATACTCATTATTGATGGATGGCATATGTAAAAATGTTTCGGAATACTTATCCATGTTTTTCGAAGATGATATTGCGAACACATCTACCATACCTTTATTTCTAACATTCCAAGGAATCCTATCTTGGTCCTCTTGATAATTTTTAGGCACAACCACGCAGGATTTAGCTGAGTTTTCATAATCTAAAACATTGATAGGTTTATTAAAACAAAGATCATATCGCATTCGTATCACATAATCATAGACGAACCCCTGCATGTTTTCATATTGTTTCTTCATATTATTAGCGGCGTAGACACTATAGAAGTTACTCGCTAGGGATGGCTGTTTTGCACTTGAATGAGAGTTAAAAAACTTTGTGTAGTTTTTAAAATTAATTTGGTCCTCAAATAGCCATAATTTAGGCTTTAAATATTCCAATATTTTATTCTCAGGATTGCCTTGTTGATTACCTACTACAGAGCTTTGATATTCCTGAGCCGTATCCCAAGACTCTCCTGGATTAGAAATCCAGGCATGAGCAAATACATCAAAGTCTAAATCTGGATTACAGTTGATAATGTTATTAATCACCTGTTCTACGCCCACCTCAATGTCTCTGGGCTGTCCCGAAATACAAATAGCAACTCTCATGATTGATAAGTATTATACCATTCTTTCCAGTTGGTGGGGGAAGCAGGATGCAGCGGCATCTTTGTAATATCAAAATTATAACCCCCAAGATCATTAAACAAGGGTACTGGTCCAGCCCACTGGCCCCACTGAAGTTTTGCTTCGTCTAAAAGATTGAGATCAACAAGCTCCTTAATACATGCTGGTGTTAATCCTAAAACATTTACTTTTCCTGGGTGGTGCCTAGACACAGCCCCTTTTGCTACCCACTTCGTTGGAAAGTTTTTGAAGGTAGGATCATCTATGCTTAGAATTATTTCAGGATATTGGTCCGAAAGTTGAGATCCAAACATTTCAAAATTCCAAGGATTAGATGTTTCCTTTAAAATGTTTAAAAGAAAAGATCTCTTCCATATAGCAGGTTGACATGAGACACGATACATTATACCCTTCGGGATCTCACATAAGTTAATATTATCATTTAGCTTAGAAAAAGGAGTATGCTTACAGTTGGTAAAGAGATCCCAAGTAAGGTCGAACCTTCCTACGGTATCCTGATATTTCATAAGGTTCATTATACTATCAAGAACCTCTACATTAGGAATAGCCACAGGGAGAAAATCTTCAAGCGTTAGAATTACATGTTCGTCGTTGATGCTATTAAAGTAATTATAAAGATATGAAGACCACCCCTCTGCGCCGCCATCCTGAGACTCTCCCATAGATACAAACTTAAAATTCTGAGGTAGTTCAAAGTTAGGCTCCTTATAACCTAAAACAACTACTTTGTAGTCCTCCCCCCAATACTTATTAAACAAATAAGTATACGGCTCTAAAATCCACAGGGTTTCGTCGCAAATAGGGAGGTGTATGGTCGGTATCATACCATTTCCTTAATCTCATCAATAGTAAACTTTTCGGCCTCACCAGAATGGGGACTGTCCTCTAATATGACCTCATGAAAGTTTTCCCCTGTCTGGAGACCAATAACTTGAGGATTGATTGGAGTTTTATAGTAAACCTCAGACATTGCTTGAAACAGATCTCCGAGTCTCATGGACTTCATTTCAGGACAGTATGGAGTACTGTCGTGGGCCTTAGCTAAACAATCAAAGATAAGTTCAATAGCATCATCCACAGTCCAGTAAAATCTAGTGGCCTCAGGGTCGGTAATAATGCACTGTTCTCCATCCTGCATAAGCTTTTTCCACTTACACATCACTGATCCTGTGGAATACATAACATTACCATAACGTACAAGCCTATACTTTACATCAGGATTAATAACTTCAAACTGTTGAAAAAGTTTTTCCATTAGAAACTTAGAGGCCCCATATACACCACTAATTTGAGCAGCCTTGTCAGTACTAATACCAATCACAAAATCAAGAGAGTAATCTAAAGATGCTTCTAAAACAATTAAAGATCCTACCGTATTAGATTTTGTGCATTCCCTAGAAAACTTTTCAGCTAGACCAACGTGTTTAAAGGCAGCTAAATGAAACACTCCCCTAACACCCCTCATTGCCTGACGGACATCCACGGGATCACTAACGTCCCCTGGAAACACCTCTATTGGATATTCTTGCTGTAATCCGATTATGTTCCCCTCATTTCTAGCTAAACAACGAACCTTGGCCCCTGCCTCAAGCAATCGCTTTGTCAGAACTTTTCCTAGGAACCCGCTGCCACCTGTAATCAGGTAGGTTTCTCCTTTTTTTATACTAATCTGTGTACTCATTAAATATGTCCTCTATACTTTTGGTTATTTTCCAATCAGGGTAATGCGATTTAAATTTAGACAAATCACTGATGTACCATCTATGGTCCCCTGTCCTGCTTTGTTTATTATAGCTAACAGTCATTTTAGAATTTAGGAGTTTCTCTGCAAGTTCAATGGCTTCCAAAACTGAGCAGTTGCTCTCGCTACCTCCCCCCATATTATAGACCTCGCCCCCTCTAGGGTTGCTATGAAACTTCATAAATGCATCAACTAAATCATCAGCATGTATGTTGTCCCTAACCTGTTTTCCTTTATACCCAATAATCTCATATGGGGTTCCCTCTATAGCACACTTAATCAAATAAGATAAGAAGCCATGCAACTTTACGCCAGAGTGGGCTTTGCCTGTGATGCATCCACACCTAAAGCATACCGTATTTAGCTTAAAGTATCTCCCATACTCCTGAGTTAGCAAATCACCAGAAGTTTTACTCACCCCAAACAAGCTATGCAAAGTCTGATCAATAGACATAGACTCATCTACTAAAACATCGTCTCTAGGAGAATATCTCAGTTCATTCTCTATAACTTCAATTCTATTGGGAGCATCACCATAAACCTTATTGGTTGATACATACACAAAGGTTGCCTCTGGACAACGCTCTCTAAAGCACTCCAGTAAGTTAAGGGTTCCATTGGCGTTAATTGTAAAGTCTTCTATGGGATTAGACGCTGCCCAGTCATGGGAGGGTTGAGCCGCAGCATGAATGATTAGGTCAAAGGTATCGAAGATATTCGATAATCCTTCCATATCTCTAATATCAATGTTATGATGAATATAGTTACTACTATCTTCAGTAAGTAGTTTGATGGTTTCCTTATTAGAGGCATCCCTACCAAACAGTGCTTGCCTAGTATCATTATCCACCCCAACTACTTCAAAGCCATCTTTCAAAAGCCTTCTAACACAAGCTTCTCCAACAAGCCCCCCAGAACCAGTCACTAGTGCTTTCTTCATTTTATATACACCTCATCAATAAAGTTTTTCAATAAAAGCTTGTACCCTTTTTCTTCCAGAAATCCCTTAAAGTTTGTAGAATAATTGTTCTCAACATCAATACATTTAATATCAGCCAGTGAAAAATCTAAGGATTTAAGAATATCTAATTCAGACCCCTCTGTATCAATCTTCAGATAATCAACCGACTTAATATTGTTCTCCTCTAAAATAGAATTTAAAGTTATGCAAGGAACTTCTATAGTCTTCATGGTTCCATCTCCTAACTGATTAACTATCCTTATCTCATGATTGGGGTCATAAGAATCCTCAATGCCACTAAGCATCTCATTATAGCCTGTAATATCTCTGAACTTTACAAAACCCTCCCTACTATAGACAGCCTTATTTAAGCAGATACTTCTTGGTCGATTTACAACTAACTCGTCGTACCTTCTTTTCAATGGCTCTACACAAACCCCAGACCACTCTAGGTGTTTCTCTAAGAAATAAGTACAATTAATACTCTTTCCATCATGTGCGCCAATATCTATAAAGAATCCACCCTTTTTGTTTTTAAAATATATCTCATTCAATATTTTATCTTTTTCTTCTTGTGCTTTATACATTAAAATAATTCCTTCAATCCGTTATCCCATAAAAAGTTATTGTGAAAGCATTGAAGATATTTCTGAGCAATACCGTGATTATACTCCACCCAAGGCATTCTCTTTTTATAATCAAGTTCTCCAATGCTTGAAAAGATTTCTTCTAAATCATCTTCGTTTTCAAAAGTAATAATCCCTCTCTTATCAAAACCAAAATCAAAAACAGAGTCACAACCCCAATAAATGGGAACTGTTCCTAACAGTAAGCAATCTATTAACTTTTCAGTGAAGTAGTGATTCTGCTTAGAGTTTTCAATTACAACAGAATATCTAAAATCATTTAGGTATTTTTTCTTATCCTCAAAAGCACCCCTATTTTTAATACTATCAAAGTTTTCACTCCACTTATTAATAACAGCATCGCGCAGGTGGTGTCCTGGATAGTTGCAGTATCTTACATTGCCAATAATGCTGATGTTTTTGTTTTTGTTTTTTATAGTTCTATCTTCTTTATTGGAAAAACGACTTGTTCCGAAAGGACAGAATCTAAATTTTGGATTAGACTTAAGTAGCTCCTCGTCGAAAGTAAAGATCATTTCAAAAGCTTCTATGTTATTCTTTGCAAACTCGTAGGCTCCTGGAACTACCGCTCTCGGCTCTCCTCCCAGCCATCCTACCACCTTCTTATCTGTATTAAGCTGATGAACTAACGGAAGCTCCCTGTCCCCCAAAACCACTATGGGTCGTTCTTCCTTTGTAAATTTGAAAGGGGGATCAACACCTAAATCAGTAAACGGATTTATAAAATTTCCATTAACTTCACCATCCACCCAGCAACTCTGTATACTTTGAATTTCAATCATCTCTCTAATTTTTTATAAGGCTCTTTACTCTTTATTTTAGAAGAATGGTCAGTAACCATACCCATATCAACTTTATGTTCATTCATGGGATTATCCCCATTATAAATATAATTTACTTCCGACATAAATCTATAATGCTCCTCTCCTGCCATTTCTAACATGGGATACATAAAACAAAGATCACCACTCCATTGCCAATAATCTCCATTCTCGTCTTTCAAATCTTCTTCTTTAATATTTCTCCAAAGGAAAGCTCTCCAAGTTCTAATATGAGAAGCAGTAAATGTAACTTCCCTTAAATTAGAAAAGTTAGTTTGTTTTGAAGAAAAGCCCATAAACCCATTAGAGAATGCAAAGCTGCCGTTTGCTACCCAAACGTCTTTATCAGAATATAAAGAATGGATTCTACTAAAGACTTGTGCATCAGGTAAGTAATCGTCTCCATCAACTTCGATGAGAATATCATCATCAGAAATATTAGGGTTGTCCCTAATCACTTTATCAAAATTACCCGCCTGATAGATCTTTTTATCATTGTCATCTATAAGAATGAACCTACTGTCCCCTTTTATGAACTCTTTTACTAACGCTACTGAATTATCCGTAGACAAATCATGAGTAATGTAGCAAGTAAAATCTTTATAATCTTGATTCTTGATTGTATAGAGACACCGCTCAATATATTCTTCTGCGTTATAAAATCCCGTTAATATTACTAAAGCCATTATTTTAAATACTTCTCCAATACACGTTGCGTATAGTCTATTCGATTTATTTCTAAGTCTGTTATTGCATCAGAAAACAAAGAACTTTCTTCGCCTTCCCATCCAGCAGTCTCAGCGTTTTCAGAAATAATCATTTTTGGACTTTTTTCTAAAATTTGTCCTATCTTTTTACACAAATCAATAGATGTCACTTTCTCAATACCTGAGACTTTAATAACCTCCCTATTGGCCTTTCTCTTACAATAATAAACAATTTTAGAAACATCCTCTATATCCATAAAAGATCGTTTTACACCTTCATAAATTGTTATTGTTTTGTTGTCTTGAATATTGTTCTTAAAGTAATTGATTAAATTATCCTTATTACCTCCTCGCCCCACCAATTGGGGCACTCTAAAGATCAAATAAGAGGAAGCAGTATTTTCTATTAGTTTTTCCATATCTGCTTTGTGTTTATAGTAATCATTATCAGCAAAGCTTACTAGAATAGTACTAAAATAAATAAATTTTAAATCTTTATGCTTATCCAGGGTCTGGGTCAACAAGCGTTTTTCCCTGACAAACTCAGACTCCCTTGTTTCGTTAGAACTAGACACACCAGCAGCAAAAACTACACAGTCCTCATAGTCCTCTGAATACTTTTTAAATTCAGAGCCGACTAAACCATTACCGATAATCATAGCGTTAAGATAATACCTTTTTCCATCTCTGTAAGATCTCCTCTTTTTCCAATATCTCTTGTCCATTACTGGTCCCATTGAAGGGGATCCCAGAGAGCCTACACTCAGCCTCTACGAGTCCGTAGGTCTCACTAAGGGATGAGTGGTACACTTCGCTTACTTGCCCGTACAGAGCCTCACGCTCGTCCTCATGCCCCATCAGAACTGCCTTCCCTGATCTCACTAATTTAGCCACCGTCTTATTATAATAGGGAGTATCATTTAGCTCTCCAAAAAGAAGTACTTTCTTGTAACCATCCTTCAACGCTCTTTTGATAGATTTGTGAGTTTGCTTATTATAATCAATGCTGCCTATCACTCCTGCGACCTTATTATTGGGATTCTCCCATTCTACCTTATTGACTGCGGGTGGAATAATTACAGAAGGGTGATTAACCCCATGCCACTCCTTTTGGGAATTACTTACGAATACGATGAAATCGTACTGCGCCAGAGGAACCTGTTTGAGCGGAAAAATATCTTTCTCATGACAGTACAGAATGTGCTGCTTAACTCTAACCTCATCAGGAACCTTGATGAAGTGGCTGATCAAAATATCATCTGGTCCAAGTAAGCACTTATCTAAAGGCTCTGCTTTGCACTTATCTAAGTGCCAATCGTGTGGTCCATAAAAGGTGCAATCATACCCATTATCATTTAGCAAATTAGTTAGGTTTATGTGAGCCACGACCGAGCCCCCAGGACGGGTCCACGAACTTACAAGTTTAATCTTGGACTTTGACACTCATCAACTCCTCATACAAATTAAGTCGTTGAATGGCAACTTTATTCATATCAAAATTAGCTTCCGTAAGCTCATGAAGATTCTCACCCATACGATCAACCAATCCAGGATTTTTAGCAAGGTTAGAAAGAATACGAACCCACTCGGTAATAGGCTTATCAGGATCAATCAAGTATCCTGTTTCCCCATCTACAATCCACTCATCATAACACCCAACATTCGACGCTACCAGGGGAATCTTATACCTCCCACATTCAGCAACTTTAATTTCTGATTTAGAATCATTAAAATCATTCATTTCTAAGGGAGCAAGAGCAACATCCATCCTTGTGAACATTTGTCCGTAGTGGTCTGGTTGCTGGGCATAATGAATATCCCAGTTCTTACCTCCCTTGAATCCTCGGAGAATAATCTCTCTATACCTTTTCCAAACATCATACTGCCAATCTCCAGGAGGGGTATTCGGAGGTGGATGTCCAAAGAAATCCCAACGAATGTTCTCACGCCCCGCTCTTTGATTAACAAAGTGGGGAACACCAGAAAAGTACCTCAAATCCTGTTCGTGATGAATCCCACCAACCCAACCAAAGCGTGTGTACTTCTTCTTAGGCTTGGGAATCTTCTCCATGTTCCAAGAAGGTAAGTTATAGTCGATGCTGTTTTTAATTACAGCCAACGCATGGTTAGGATTACAGTAAGGCGCAACTCTCTCTGCAAACTTACGCTGAGTCACAGTAACAAGATCAGCGTGGCTGTAGATGAACTTAGTGATATCCTCTAACCCCTTCTCTTTGTACACATTATAAAGTCTGTGTCCTTTATAGATATCGGTCAAAAGATCATCCGTATCGTAGTGAACAAACTTCCCGAATTCTTTAGCTTTCCCAACAATTCTTGCCGTGTAATTTCCTCCGAAGTTGGATAGGTTCTGGGTGAATACAATGTCTGCCCACTTCATGTCTGCGAAGTCCCAATCTTGGTGCCAACTTCCCTTCTCCTCATCAATACCAAGGGGGTTCTTGTTCCACCTGATCTCCACGCGATCACCGTAAAGCTCCTCTAGCTTCTTCATCGGAGAGATGATTCTGTAGTAGGCACAGCCCCCCTCATTAGCAGGGACACAAAGTATTTTTAATTTATCACTCATGGTATAAAAATAGGAAGACACCCAAGACAGATGCCTTCCTATTATAGTCTAATAATTAATATATTAAGCTTCTTCTTCTTCCCATTCTTCCTCTTCATCAAACGCAGCTTGAGAAGTGGCAGACGAGTGAGACAGGCCCAAGGCAGACGCAAGACTACCTACAGCACCACCAAGATCCATGTTCTTATCAGTAGGAACAATAGATTTCAGAGCTTTACCATAGTGCTTACGCTTACGCTTACTGAAGAGAGTAACCATACCCTCCCATGCAGCAAGCCCAGGAATAAAAGCCTTAGCAATGCCAAAGGCAGCATCAATAGCACCACCAGCATCCTCACCAGTCATAGGACCAGCAGCAACATAAGCAGCATCAGCTTTCAACTGATCTTTGGTTGCCATAACGAGCGAAGTTCCTTCAGGAATCTTTGCTTTAACGGCAGCAGGAAGTTGGTCGAAAGGAATGATAGCTCCTTCCTGACCCTCCTCAAGCTGATCCGCAGTCGTAAATACTGTACCTTCCCCGAAGAAACCTTCAAGTGCAGCGCAGGAACCCAACCCCACACCTAGTACAGCAGTAAGTAAAAGGGTAATAATAATATTTCTCATAGTTAATTAACTTTGAAGTTTAGAGAGGTAATCATTGTCGGAGACATCAGTAGCCTCCTGCGGAGATGTACCTTGAACTGCAACACCAGTCAGCATTGCAGCAGCTTTTTTAACATCTTCATATTCCTCAAGCTTAACAAGCTCATGAATGTTATGAAGAGAATCCATAGTGGATGCGTTCTCAGCCTTACTGCCGAGGGGGGACGACTTAGGACGGGGAGCGGATTGGTCGTACTTCGGCCATTGCCCCTCCATCTCTTTCACAATCTTGAAATCGTGACCAGCTTCAGGATCAGTAATATCCCCGAAGTCTTCATCAAGCATCGCACCAATGATCTTCTTGAAAAGAATCACACCGATGGACAGAATTTTAACTTCCCCACCTTCACGGTCGAGAATATTCATGTAGTAACGAGCCCTGGGCTTAATCTTACGAGCAAGATCTTCGTCCTCTTGGCGACCAGTTTTCCACAAAGCATAGTAAAGATCGCACATGGGACAACTCTCCCCGTGAATCTTACGGCAGTGGATATTCTTTACATTTCCATCAGGCCCAGGCACTCGATGGATTTTAGTTTCCGCATAGAATTCCTTCTCATCATCCTTCCAAGGAAGAATCCGAACGGCATTAGTGCCTTCGGGAATTTGATAGAACTTCTTGAGGAAGTCTGTGTTGTTACCCGACTGCGGGTTGTTAAGTTGTTCGTGCTTCAAACGAAGCGCATTAAGATCAATAGCCATTAGTTAGTTACTCCTTAGTTAGTATAGTATAATAGTAGTATTACTTGTAAAGTTTAGTTTCTTCGCGTTTATTTGCAGACACTTGCTGCAACATATCTTTCTTCTGTTCAAGGGCGCGAACCAATCCCTTGAGCATTTCGTATTTAAATGTAGCTTCATCCACACTACTCTGCAATTCAGAGTAATAATCGTCACCAAAGACAATATCATCCAAGTCTTTTGCAGTAAGTTTCGTAGAAGATTCTCTCTTAGATACCTTCCTGAGGTTGGCAGCATATCGAGTAATCTCAACGCTGCGCTCATTCAGCATCCTTTTAGCCATACTCATGAGACCGTAGTAGTAGGAGTAAATTGATGCTTGTCGAAACATCTCATCTTCTACTGCATGGTCGGTGAAGTTGACCAAAGCATCGCTGATATCTTTGTAGTTCTCCCAAGTAAAATCATCGAGAGTTTCAATTAGTTCTTGCATATTAGTACCCAGTAGTTGGGAGTGTTGGTTTGCTTATCTTATTATTAGAGACCGCCGACCCAGATCCTTTCAAGATATTTGTTAAAAAGTTTTTATCTTTAATTTGGGATGAGTTATTGGGGTTGGTGGGGGGATTTAAATTCGGAGAAGGGAACTGTCTAGCGTACTCCTCCTTTTTAATCAAGGAGTAAACCCCTACAGAGTTTACAGCCAGATAATCCCCAGGAGCCCCCGTCACGGCTCGTATTTTAGGATTGGAAGTTCCTTGTCGTACTAAACCAAACGGCTCGCTTATCAAATAAAACGCTTGTTGTGCGGTGGTTTTGGTTAAGTTTGTGGGGGCTGCAAAGATCCATCTTCCATCTCTGTATAAAGAGAGGGATGTGAGGGGTCTATCCTCCCTAAATAGAATATCTTTTAAGGTCATGTCTTTCATAAGTTTTCTCCTACTCTATTTAGGGGAGTCGAAGATAAATTCAAATAGTTCTTTATTTAATGTAGCTAATTGCTGAATCATATTTGAAGTAATTGTGGTAAGAAATTCATTCCCAATCTGAGGCATCTCGTCATCATCTCCAAGACCGTAAAGCTCAAATCCAATGTGACAAATTTCGTGCAGGAGCGTTCCTCTATAATCCTCAAGACATTGATTAGGATCAATAGTAAGGAGAGACTTTGGAAATTCTACACACCCATAAAGATTATCTTTTGTTAAGGCTTTTTGTAAAATGGTAAAGGTTTTAATACCTGTATGCACTTCTAAAGGATGAACGGGGTAATCCTTTTTAGAGATTGAGACCATTAGGAAGCATCTCCTGTAAAGACCTCATCCCCTTCTGACATTCGAAGGACATTATAATCTACATCCATAGGAACAATAAAACGGGGCCTACCATTTCTAGACTTAATCACATAAGCCCTCATCTTGCCTTCGTCGAACTCTTCCTCAGACTGATTCAAAGACATGGCAAAATCACAGGTTCGAATCTTACCATAAGAATCTCCAAGCTCTGCGTCTGTAATAACCTTCACCATCCTCCCCTGCCTGTTAGTTTGGGTGGCAGTCCAGACGAGGAAGTTGTATTCCATAGCAACCCCTCTAAGCTCCTCTGCGGTCTTCTGTTGGGCATGGTACTCTTGTTGGATCTCTCTAGTCGGACGAAGCAACTCAAGGTAGTCCACGATCAGTAGGTCAGGCTCAAACTCATCGTAGTTCTTCAACTGAACGAGGAGGTTGCGAATAGTATTAATAGATGCTTGTCCTGTGGGGAACTCTTTAATAACTAACTGGCTTCCAGGGAATTCCTGCTGGAACATCTCCAACCTCTCCTTCACAGTTAGTTGGTTAGCAGGATCCTTCAGTTTGAACTGAGGAACCAAGGTCATGATTGAATCAAACCTCTGGGCGATCTTATCCTCGCTCATTTCTAGAGAGATGTACAAGACCTTCCTACCTTCAATCATTGAGTGTACTCCCTGATTCACCAGATACAGGGACTTCCCAACCCCAGGAGGGGCAACAACCATAGCCATCTCTTTGGCACCCAAACCCCCTTCTAAGGACTTGTTGATTGCAGGTAGGACTGTCTTATACTTAACTTCATTCTTCTTATTAAAAATGCGATCCCAACGACCAAGAAGATCACTAAAATAATCCTGACCAGTATCTACATCTCGATTAATAAGGAGTGCCTTCCGAACCAAAGCTTCTACCTCATCAATCCTGTTCTCCTTAATGAGCGAAATGCTATCAGCAATAGCAGCCTTCATTGCTTCTTTTTTTGCAAACCCCTCTACTAAGTCTAGCATATACTCAGTGTTGCCTACTGTAGATGTGTCTACATTGTTAATGTAGGATAACTCATCTTCATAATCGGAGGCACTTTCACGGCTGCTGAGGGAAGGCTTAACATCCTGAATGATAAAATCATCTGTCGGGAGCTTCCCATACTTATCATAATGTTCCTTAACCTTGTTAAAGATCTTGGAATGAGAAGGAAACTCAAAGTAATCAGGCTGAACCAGATTGATAATCTGGAGATAGAAATCTTTATTAGACTTCAAGAGGTAGAGGATACCTCTTTGAATATTCTCGCTAAAATCGTATGCCATGCTAGGTGGGTTTGTTTTTGTTGGGTTTTGCTACGTCTAGTTTCTCGCTACCAATGTCTTTGTAGCCCATGTTGTTCGCTCTATGATAGGCATCTCCTGTCAGTTTTCGAGACCTTTCTTGCTTTTCTCTAGCCTCTTTTTCACTAACCTTTTTTAATCCCCTATCGTCAGCAAGTTTATGCCAATCAACCTCAGCAGACTTGTATCTAAAGTCTTCATTATCCTGAGCTTTTTTACTAGCCTCAATTTGTTTTCGTAAGAAAGTATTAGCAGATTTTTTATCATACCCCTTTTCTGCGACCTTCTGGTAGCGTCTCCTTACTGTATGGAAATCATTAACATTGGAATTTTTATTACAATTTCCATCATCTTTAAAAGAGATTGCCACTCCTTGCTGTTGCCAGTACCTAGGAGACAGACTCTTACACTTAGGACACCTAGTTCTGTCGGGAGCTTTTCCTAACCTACACTCTCTGTCCCAATAAATATTACATTCTCTACATATCCACTCATAGGTAGGCATTAGCATTCGCCTCCTGCTACGGAACACATATCTCCACTTGCAAGACTAGTATCTACAAATACCGTCATGTGTTCCTCAATATTCTCCTGCGTCAGAGGGATCGCCTGAAGAGGCTCTCCTTCCTTTGCTCCTGCTCTATACACCGTCAACCCTTTCAGGTACGGAGCATAATCCAAAGCCGCTTGAG
>Ga0209128_1001378_pt1 | contig 16631 bp, 15 predicted proteins | sample ETNvirnome_6_100_FD_184072 | JGI IMG/M metagenome (GOLD analysis project Ga0209128, IMG submission 184072) | Marine viral communities from the Pacific Ocean - ETNP_6_100 (SPAdes) (version 2) | ecosystem: Environmental > Aquatic > Marine > Oceanic | place: Pacific Ocean | collected 2013-06-19 | reverse complement strand
CCCTGAACTGGTGCAGCCCGCCTACCGGAAGAACTCGCTGTGGAGTCCAAGCTACTTTGCGGGAAGTGTCGGAGGCGCCCCCCTGAGCATGGTCAAACAGTATATTGAGCAACAATCGAGGCCGGACTAGGGGCGCTCTCGCGCCCCTCGCTATCCATCCTCGCACTAGAAGAAGTACGGGGTTTTTCGCGATGTTCGATAAAGCTAGTCGCCAGTAGTTTTTTCATGGTGTTCTCCTTAACAAGTCATTCAACATCGGGAAGCTCCGGCGGCAGCCTTACCGCCTGGGAGTGTTTTCAGCGTAACAGGTTTTAATCATTTCGCCTGTTTTCCCTGACATAACCGTTGCCTGCTATGATGCTAGTCTAACCGTTTGGCTTAGGAGCACTCCGTTTGGCAACCTTTGAAATCGATCCACGCTTAGAGGCCGATACCTTTCCCCTCGCCGACCTACCGCTTTGCCGCGCTCTGCTGATGAACGATGCTCGCTACCCTTGGGTGGTGCTAGTGCCCAGAGTAGCATCGGTCAGCGAAGTGTTTGAACTCAGTCAAGAGGAGCAGGCGCAGCTCTGGCAGGAGGCCACTCAACTGGGAGCGGCCATGAAAGAGGCCTTCCAGGGCGACAAGCTCAATATCGCCACGCTGGGCAACGTGGTCAGCCAGCTACATATCCATTTAGTGGTGCGCTATACCGATGACGCCAGCTGGCCCGCGCCGGTGTGGGGCAACGGCACTCCCAAGCCTTATGAGCTCGCCCAGCAGGGGGAGCGACGGGAACAGCTGCTAGCGCAAATTGAGGGGCTGTCGCTTTAAGCTCAACCGCCCAGCATTGAGCCACGCGCGGGCGGCTCGTTGAGTAACGGGCCGCTGGCAGGCTGCGCCGCACCGGCCAGCGCCAAGGAAATCCCCAGCGCAACAATCACTGCCCCACCGGTGAGTGCCACCCAGCCCGCGGCTTTTTCGACCCGCTGCTGACTCTGCTTTTGTAGCCGCTTGGTGGCCCATCCTCGGGCCACGATACTCGCCAGGGCCAGTATCGATACGGTAATGCCCGTGCCCAGCGACATCGCCACCACCGACGCGACCCCCACGTAAAATTGGCCTAAAAGGCTTGCGGCACCTAGCATCAAGATCGCTCCGCTGCAGGGGCGCACACCAATCGCCCCGACGGTCATCAAGGCCGTACGCCAATCCAACGCCTGCTCGGGTTCAAGATGATGGGCACCGCCACAGCAGTGGGTATGGCCGTGGCTGTGGCTGTGGCTGTGGTCATGAGCATGCGTGTGCTCTATCACAGGCTTATTGCTAGCCGCGTAGACGTGGCGCAGCTGCTTCACCGCTCGCCAGCAGAGCCAAGCGCCCAATAGGGCTACCAGCAGAAAGCTGGCCTGCTCCACCCATACCACGCTGCCCATGGCTTGACGCGTCACCCAGCCCAGCCCGTGTACCAATATCGCCACCATCGCAATGGCCGTCACGCCCTGCAGTAGCGAGGCAGCAAACGAGAGCCCTAGCGCCCGGCGAGTCGCACCGCCATGAGACGCCAAATAGGTGGCCAATACTGCTTTACCATGCCCAGGCCCTGCGGCATGAAACACGCCGTAGGCGAAGCTCACGCCAAGCAGCGTTAGCCACGTGCCGGTGGAAGGCGTGCGTGACAACTCGGTAATCGCCAGGGTCAGGCTGCGGTGTAGTTCTCGCTGCCACGTAAGTAGCTGCAGGCTGGCACCCTGTAAGTTCGCCTGTACCGCCCACACCAGCAGCGCCACGCCTAATAGCACCAGGGCACCAGTGGCCAACTGTCGTCCCGTTAACGGCATTCCCCCTCCGCACAAAAGATATAAAGTAACACTTTATACATGACCAGCCAGTAGGCCGCTAGCGGCAATCCACCCGCCCTGTTTCCGCAAAGTGGCGGCCTAATCCCGGTTCGCCTTCCTCGTCCACGTCTAGTAGTGACGCCTGCAACACCTTCTCCGGATCGGGGTCGGCGGGTAGCACGCTTAGCGTGCAATCGGGTTCGCCGTTGAGAATCAGCGCCTGAGGAGAGGGCTCGTCGCCCTCTTCCTCATGTACCATCTCGATGTAGTACGTGGGGTCAAAGACTTGATACTCCAGCACCTGACCGCTCAAAGGCTGGGGTGAGGTCAGCGGTAAAATAAACATAAACGTTAAACGGCCGTCCCGCTCCAGTGCGGTGTACTCGGTGACCTCGCCAAACGTCTGCGGCTTGTCGCCGATCCGCACCTCGGTAAAGTAGTGCTGAGGAGTCAAGTTATTGCGAATCTCACTGCCCAACTGATCCAGCCCCTGCTCCAGGCTCGTGCCTGGTACCTGCTGCAACTCCTCCATGACGACCAAGCTATAAAAGGGGTCCATTCGCCACGTTTGATGAAGCCCGGTGACTGCACCGTCGTCGTTGGTAATGACCCGCACGCTCATATCGATCCAGCCATGGGGGTGCGCCATAGCTAAAGGGCTAGCCAACAGGCTACCCACCACCAACGCCTGACAGGTGCGCCGAACCGATACCCGTGGCCATGCTCTTATCACGGTAATTCTCCTAATTTGCGCTGTAACTCCACGAGCCAGGGATCTAGCACATAAGGCGGTATCGGCTGGCTACCGCGCAGTGCTGACACGCTCACTAAGCTGCCTCCTTGTGCATCGCTTACTTGTAGTTGGATGCGATACTCCGGCCAGCGTGCCAGGCTTGCCTCGGCGCGCCCTAAGGTCAAGTCAGCGTGGCGTATCACATAGCCCTGCTCCACCATCAGTGCCACCGCCTCGCGGAAGGTTTGCTCCATTGGCGCGCTATAGCGCAGCTCGCGCGGTTCAAGGGGTTGCGTGGTGGCACAGCCTGCCAGCCACAGCGTGGCGCATAGCGTGAGCGCTACCCATGAGGTATGGCGGAATGGTGTCATGATGCCCCCTGCGGTGTGACGGATGACGAAAAAGCGTCCTGGAAACGGCCACAGAAATCATCGTTACTGGCGCTATAGGACTCTCGCAGGTCGCCCAGGTGGTCAAAGCGGCGAATGTCCCTTGAAATGCGCAGATGGCCATCGCGGGCAAGCAGCGATACCCGCTCTACCTCAACGGGCTGCTGGCCAAAACCTGGGCCGAAGGAGCCACCCACGCCAATCCCTACGCCGCGACCAATACCAAACCCGCCAAACAGGCGGAAGCCGCTGCCGTAGCCATAGTCGTAGTCATAGCGGTCGTAGTAGCCGATCAGCTCGCGCTCCCGGGAGGCACTCACTAGCCCAAGCTCCGTATCAGTGGTCTCCAACGAAAACCCCCAGGCTTCCAGCACATCGATGCTTGCCGTCAAAACGCTCAGCGTTTCATCCGGTGCAGACTGGTCGGTGGGAGGGTCGGTGGGAAAGTAACAAGCCGCCGCTGGCGCAGGCTCCGCTTGGGGCAGCCGGTCAGGAACCGTCTGACAACCCGCCAGTGCCAACAGGCAGGTAATGCTAAGGGGTATGGCCTTCATGATAAATCCTCTCGCTACCTGCGTGGCTGGTGTGTCACCAAGCAGCGCGCTAAGCTCGCCAACAGACATTAAAAAGAACGACAACACGCTGAGACAACGTTTTAAGGAGGTTGTGCGATGAATGTACTGCTTTGCCCTGACAGTTTTAAGGACGCCTTGGGCGCCGAAGAGGCCGCCAAGGCCATGGTACAAGGTATTCAACGGGCAGCGCCCAACGCCATCACACAGCTCTGCCCCCTGGCGGATGGCGGCGAAGGCAGCCTTGATGCCTTAATTGCCGCCACCCATGCCGAGCGCCGTACGCTCACGGTGCAAGACGCCCTTGGGCGGCCACACCAAGCCGCCTGGGGCTGGCTAAGCGAGCAGCGTACCGCGTTTATCGAGCTGGCAGAAGCCAGCGGCCTGCAGCACCTGACCCACGCAGAGCGCAGCGCCCTGCATACCACCACCTTCGGCGTGGGCGAGCTGTTTCTCGCTGCCCTAGATGCAGGCGCCACCCATGCCCTGCTGCTGCTCGGCGGAAGCGCCACCAACGATGCGGGCGCAGGAATGCTCCAGGCGCTGGGCGCCACGCTACTGGATGCCCAGGGCCAGCCGCTGCCCCCAGGCGGCGGCGCACTCCAGCAGCTTGCGACCCTGGATCTTTCGACGTTAGACCCGCGCTTGGCCGAATTACGCGTAGAGGCCGCCGTGGATGTGGATAACCCACTGCTAGGCGAACGCGGTGCCAGTGCCGTCTTCGGCCCACAAAAGGGCGCGACAGACGCCGATGTGGCAACGCTAGACCGCGCGCTCGGCCACTTTGCCGACCTCACCGCCAAGGCGCTGGGCCGAGACGACCGAGAGCTGCCAGGAGCGGGAGCGGCAGGCGGCATGGGGTTTGCCGCCCACTGCTTTTTGAACGCGACGCTAACGCCAGGCATTGAAATGATCATGCAGCAGGCGAATTTTGCCCAATTACTGAACGATGCAGATTTAGTGATTACCGGCGAGGGCCGCCTAGATGGCCAGAGCTTAGCGGGCAAAACGCCGATTGGTGTCTCCCGCGCCGCTAAGCGCCAGGGCAAGCCGGTGATTGTGCTCGCGGGTAGCCTAGGCGATGGCTGGCAAGCCTGCACGGAAGAAGGCGTTACCGCCGCCTTTGCGCTAGCCGATGGCCTAATGACATTAGAACAGGCGCTACCCCGTACGGCAGAGCTTCTGGCAGACCGTTGCGAAAGCATCGCACGCCTGTGGCTTGCAAGCCGCTGAGCGCGACTTTGAGCGGGTCGTGGAGCGAGCCTTGAAGATAAGCCCCTTGAAATGACGCGCCTGCGCCTACATTTCTTTATTCATCAGCGATGAGTCAGCCGTCGCCAGCTCACCGCTCTAATGGTAGGGCGCTATAGCTGCGATGCAAAAAACCTGTTTTGCATCACAAGCACAGCGCCTTAAGCTAGATCAAACGATTTGATGGCCGTACTTTTTCAGCGCGGCTCCAACCATGGAGGAGCACAAATGGATAATATGAACAGCATTGGCCTACACGAAGGCAGCGCCAGCCAGTTAGCCGAGAAACTCAATCACCTGCTGGCCAACTATCAGATTTTTTACATGAATGTGCGTGGCTACCACTGGAACGTGAAGGGCAACGACTTCTTTGAGCTGCATGCCAAGTTTGAAGAGTTCTACACTGACCTGCTGACCAAAGTAGATGAAGTGGCCGAGCGTATTCTCACCCTGGGGCATAAGCCGGTACACGCCTACAGCGATTACGTGAAGCTGTCGCGCATCCAAGAAGACAAAGATGTCCACGATGGCAAGACCTGCGTGCAAGGCGTTCTGGCAGGCTATCAAACGCTGATCGAACTGCAGCGCGAACTGCTGGCGCTAGCGTCCGACGCCGACGACGAAGGCACCGCCGCCCAGGCGGGCGACTACATCCGCGAGCAGGAAAAAACCGTGTGGATGCTCAACGCCTATTTAGGCAAGTAAGTTCGGTGAACAGCCGCGATTAATAACGCTGCGGCTCTTCGTCCCTAATAAAAACGGCACCTTCGCGGTGCCGTTTTTATTGCTTTTTTGCTGCTTTAGCATGGCGTTACTTCGCCAGCGTTTCCACTAGATCGCGCAGCATGGCCCAGAACTCCGCCACGGACTCGATCTCCACCCGCTCATCCGGCGAGTGCGCGCCGCGAATCAGCGGGCCAAAGGAAATCATATCCAAGTGCGGGTATTTGCTGCCCAAAATACCGCACTCTAGCCCTGCATGGATCACTTTCACCTCGGGCTCGTGGCCCATCAGCGCCGCGTGGCGCGCCTTGAAGGTGGCCAGTAGCGGGCTATCCGGGTTGGGTGCCCAGCCGGGGTAGCCGTTTTCGACTTTCACCCGTGCGCCCATTAGCCCAAACAGCGCCTGAAAGCGCTCGGCCATCGCTTGGGCAGCGCTATCGTGCAACGAACGCACCAGGGCGCAGAGGTGGAAACGCCCCTGCTCGACGCTTAACACGCCCAGGTTGTTGGAGGTTTCGACTACGCCTGGCACGTCGGCGCTCATGCGCTCGACGCCACACGGGGCGGCATGTAGCGCGGCCAGCAGCATGGCGCTAGCGTCCAGGGTCAGCGGCTCAGCGTCGGCCTGTTCGGCACGGGTGGCGGTCAATACCAAGCCGCTATCGCCACTGCCCAGCTCGGCTTTGAGGGTCACGGCCAGCTTCTCAACGGCCGCCAGGGCGGCGTCCATATCGTCGGCGGGCAGCGCTACCTGGGCAAAGGCTTCACGGGGAATGGCGTTGCGCAGCGTGCCGCCCTGGTAGCTCACCAGGCGGGCACCGAAGGCCTCCAGTGCCCACAGCACGCGCACCAGCAGGCGGTTAGCGTTTCCCAAAGGCTTATGGATATCCATGCCCGAGTGGCCGCCTTTCAGGCCGGTGAGCGAGAGAGAAAGGAGTTGCTCGCCCTCCTGCAGGGCAGCGCTGGGCAGTTGAGCGTCAACCACCACATCCGCGCCGCCCGCACAGCCGATATACACCTCGCCACGGTCTTCGCTATCCAAGTTGAGCAGCAGCGAGCCTTCCAACCAATTTTCAGCAAGATTCAGCGCACCGCCCATGGAGGTCTCTTCTTCCAGGGTGAACAGCGCTTCCAGCGGGCCATGGGTCAGCTCGGGGTCTTCCAGTACGGCCAAAATGGCCGCCACGCCCATGCCATTATCCGCCCCTAGAGTGGTGCCTTCAGCGTAAAGCCATCCCTCTTTGACCACGGTGCGAATGGGATCACGGGTAAAGTCGTGCTCATGCCCCGAGTTGGCCTGGGCCACCATATCCAGGTGCCCCTGCAGCACGATACCGGGAGCGTCTTCACAGCCGGGCGTTGCGGGCTTGCGAATGCGCAGGTTGCCAAAGGCATCCCGGTCGTGGGTGAGCCCCTGAGCATCGGCCCAGGCTTCTAACGTCGCCACCAAAGCGGCTTCATGGCCGGAGGGGCGCGGCGTGTTACACAGGGTGCGAAAGTGCTGCCATACAAGGCGTGGTTCGAGCGCTGCTAGATGTGCGTTCATGGAAACTCTTCATTATCGATAACGTGCTTACTTTACCGCTCTGGCTCACTGGGGAAAAGCGCACATGCTTCGAACACCTGCTGTACAGCCTGTCGTAAGCGTTGTACGGCCTCTTTTTGAGCCTTAGCGAACGGCTGATTTTGGTAGGCCCAAGAAGCGAGCTGCTGATGCGCCTGCTGGGCCTCACCTAACGGTTGGCGGCTGGCTTCACGCGCCAGCGCCTGCAGCGCCGGGCGAGCCAGGGCGGGGTCGCGGCGGGCATAGGCTACGTCGTGAACAGCCTGATGCTCGGCTGCGCTAAGCGGCTGGCCGGAGAGCGAGGTGAGCAACAGCGCCACCACCGAAGCAGGCAGTGTTGCCAATTCAAACGCCAACAGGCCGGGTAGCGAAGCGGCAAAGCCTGCGGTTAATTCACCGAGCACCGACTGACCCTCTTGGTTGAGCGGTTTGGCGACCATCACGGCGTATTCGCCAGTGGCGGCTTCTCGGGTAATGCCTAAACGCACCGGCACAAACCCCAGCGCCAGCCAAAATTGGAGCAACCCTGCCTCAGCACCAAAAGTAGCCCCATACAGCACAATACCTTGCTGAGCAGCGCTGACCATATCCTCTTCCAACAGCTGCCGCCCCAGCCCTTCGCGACGGCGCTGTGGGTGGGCAGCAATGCGCGCCACCCGCCGCCAGCGGGCGGTTAGCGCCTCACGGCTGCCGCAATGGGCCGCCAGCGACTGCGCCAACAAATGCCCCTGAGCTCTGCGCTCGCCTCGCGCTACCTGCTCGGCAAGCGCGGCCTCAAAGCCGCCCTCTTCTCGCGTGATCAGCACCGCTTGGGGGTCAGCCCCATCGCTGCCTAGCATCATGCGCAGCGACGTGCCGGGGCCATCCAGCAGTTGGCGTAAATCACTCGGCGTGGTGCGGTAGTGGGACTGCACCAGCAGGCCAAACATCTGTTCCAGCAAAGCCCCCCGCTCCGCTAGCTGCGCTTGGCTAATTACCATGCTGGGAAGCCGCTCGCCCTGGTGTGGCTCTACTTTGGGCAGCGGCGCATCGAGTAAAAGCAGGTGCTGAATGACGGCTTCCAGCGGGTCACCGGCTGACCAGCGTATTGGCGCTTGCAGCGTCAATTCACGCCACTGGGGCGCTTGGCGGTCCAATATATCGCGAAAACGCAGCGCAAAGCCGCGCCCCGAGCCTTCGTAGCCATGCACCGTCGTGGCAAACGCAATGCGCGGAAAAGCCGCCAGCCAGCGGGCCAGCAACGACGCCGGAATGGCGGCGGCTTCATCCACCAGCAGCATACTGCCGCTGCCTCCTAACGTGCCCTGTTCTATCTGTTCTGTCAGAACATCCGGCGGCAAAAAGCGCAGCCGACTGCCGATGGGAAGCGACACCTCGGCGGGGCCGTGGTGCTGTGCTTCAGGGCACAGCGCCGCCACTCGGCTAAAGACGCTCTCCACTGCGCTAAGCCGAGGGGCCGTAAGCAGGAGTTCTACGTCACCGCTTTGCTGCAGTAAGCGCGCGCAGGCTATGCCCAAAGCGGCACTTTTGCCTCGTCCCCGGTCGGCAGTCACTACCAGCGGGCGGCGGCGTTTGAGCTTGACCAGCGCGCTCACTGCGCTGGCCTGGTCTAGGGTGAGGCAGTCAGCATCGTCCCATTGCGCGGCGGCTGCTTGCCGTTTGCTCAACGCGGGTAGCCATAGCGCACCACCAACGGGCCAGTGGATCACGGCGTTAGACTCGCCCAACTGACAGGCCAACCGCGCTAAATAGTGCGCGCTGAGCGCTTCCCACTGCCAAGGGTAATCGGCAAAGCGGGCGTAGTCGGGATCGGGTTGGCTGCCCCACGTCGCTGGGGTGACCAGCACCAGCAGACCGCCAGCGCTGACGGTGCCCGCTAGTGCGCCTAGGGCATCTGGATCTAACCCTTGGTGGCCGCTGGCATCCAGGATCACCAGCTGATGCTCTGCTCCCAGCCGGGTGCGCGCTTTGCGGCTTGGCAAGCTCGGTGCTACCGGCGCTTGCTGGCCATCCCCTATCCACAGTGGCGCACTCCAGTCGAGTGCTTGCCATAGCGCCAACGCCTGCTGGCGCGCCTGCTCTGGAGCACCGTTAAGCCACACTAACCCCCGCCAGCCGCGCCGCTTTAAACGGCGGGCATAGCTGGCTAACACAGCAGCTTGTTGTGCAACGGCAGTGCCAGCCGGTGAGGTAGGCTCAGCGTGGTGCGGCCTGCCCATGGCAACTCCTTAAAATAAAAATTCTCTTACAACTTTGGTTTAACAAATAGGCGCTTTTCAACGTTTTATCACCATATCCCCCCTGTGGAAGTGCACCTAATAGCATTTTAAAGCGATGTTTTGACTGCCATTTTTCAAATAAAACGGCAACAAAGCCCGCGTTAGCTTCCTTGTATTACTGATATTGCGCTGCAGCGGGGGGTATGTGCTAGCTTAGCGATGCAGCGCAGGATGTTTTACTTTACGTAAACGTTAGCCTGCCCGCTGTACTTTCCTGCTTTCAGGTCATTAACACTAATAACGCTAACCGCCAAAGTACCAGGAAACATACAATGAAAAAGACTACAAAATTCGCATTGACCAGCCTTGCCGCTGGCGTCGCTTTCGCCGCGCTCACCTCCACCGCCCAGGCACAAGAGCAGTGGACCATGACCTCCACCTGGCCGGAGAACCTGGATCTGATCAAAATCGACCAGCACTGGGCAGAGTTGGTTAACCAACTAGCGGGCGACGAAGTTCAAATTAACTTCCGCGCAGGCGGCACCTTGATGCCCGGCACCGAAGTCTTCGACGCCACTGAAACCGGCGCTATCCAAGCCGCAGGTGACTGGCCCGGCTACTGGGCAGGCTTAAACCCAGCGTTCTCGCCGCTGGCCACCACCACCAGTTTGTTCAACGGTGTCGATTATCTGAACTGGATCCAACAGTGGGGCGGTTTTGAGCTCTACCAAGAGATCTATGGCCAGTACAACATGGTTTACCTGCCCTACGGTATTACCAACAATGAATCCGGCTTTATGGGCCGCACGCCCATCGAGAGCATCGCCGACCTAGAAGGCAAGCGCCTGCGTCTTTCTGGCCGTGACCAGGGCCGTGTGCTTGAAGAGTTGGGCGGCTCACAGGTCACACTGGCTGGTGGCGAAGTGTACCAAGCCATTGAGCGTGGCGTGATTGACGCAGGTGAGTTCTCCACCCCTGGCGTTGACTTCAATGCAGGCTTTGCCGAAGTGGCCGACTACTGGGCGACCCCCGGCTGGCACCAGTCAGCGAGCGTGTTCGGCGTTATGATCAACAAAGATTCTTGGGATGCGCTTTCTGAAGAGACGCAAGCCAAGCTGCGTATCGCTGCCGAAGCCACCATGGCGTGGTCACTCTCCTGGTCTGAGCGCGAATCCACCGAAGCGACCCAGAAGTTTATCGACGCGGGCGTGACCATCAACCAGTTCTCTGAAGAGGATCTGGCGCGTATCCAAGAGATCACTAACGAGGTCATCGTTCGCGGTGCCTGTGAGAACCCTGACCACGCCAAGGTCTACCACTCCATGATCACTTACTTGCAGGAGTATGCAGCCTGGCGTGATGTGACGGCCCCGTTCAACATGAGCCGCACCATGGATAACCTGCCCTCACTGGAAGAGATCGAAGCCTGCCTATAAGGCATTCACTATAAAAGCGTAACATTGCCGCCCCAGCACCTGCCGGGGCGGCCTTAGCTCAGTTGCGGAGATCTTCCATGAATGCGATTGCCAAGGCGATCGATGCGATTAACGAGCTGTTTGGCCGCATTATCGCGCCGTTAATTGCCATCATTACTCTCATAGTGCTTTACGACATTGTGTCGCGCTTTTTCTTCGGCCGCCCAAGCGACTGGGCGTTCGATGTTACGAAGATGCTGTTCGGCGCTCACTTTATGCTCATGGCGGCTTACGGGTTGCGTCATCACGCCCACGTTGAGGTGGATGTGGTGAAGCGTTTGCTATCTCGTAAGAAGCAGGCTGTGCTGGATCTCATTGGCTACCTAGTTTTCTTCGTGCCGTTTATTTGGCTACTGCTGACCTACGGCTGGCGCTTCTTTGAGCGCTCCTTTAGCCGTGGTGAAACCACCTACGGCATGGTCTCGATTCCCGTTTATCCGGTGAAAGGGGTCATCGTAGTGGCAGCCGCGCTGATTTTGCTACAGGCGATTGCCATTGTGCTGCACGCCATTATGCAGCTGCGTGAGGAGAAGTCCGCATGAGTGCAGAACTACTGACGCTGGTGATGTTTGGCGGGCTGCTGGTCGGGCTGTTTATGGGCCATCCGCTAGCCTTTGTGCTGGGCGGCATGGCGGTCATCGGCGCGTATCTAGGCCCCGGTATTAATACCCTCGGCATTATTATTAATAACGTTTATGGCAACGCCATGGACAACTATGTGCTGGTCGCCATTCCGCTGTTTATTTTGATGGCGCGCTTTCTCAACGACTCCGGCGTGACGGAGAAGATGTTCGACGCCATGCGCCTGCTGCTGGCGAATGTGCGCGGCGGTCTGGCCTTAACCGTCGTTGTTGTTTCCGTACTGCTGGCAGCCACCACCGGCATCGTCGGGGCGTCCATTGCGGTAATGGGCATGATCGCCCTGGTGCCAATGCTCAAGTACGGCTACAACAAAGAGCTAAGCGCGGGCGTGATCATGGCCAGCGGCTGCCTGGGCATTTTGATTCCGCCCAGCATCATGCTGATTTTGATGGCCAGCTACTCGCCTGTGTCGGTGGGTGCGCTGTTTGCCGGGGCGCTGATTCCAGGCCTGCTGCTGGGCGTGATGTACGCGCTTTACGTGGTGCTGATCTGTTGGCTAAAACCCAGCTATGGCCCCAAAGTGCCTAAAGAGGAGCGCGCTGAGGTAAGTACCAAACAGCTGCTGGTGATGCTGGGTAAATACGTCGTGCCGCCGATGTCGCTGATTTTGGGCGTACTGGGCGCACTGTTTACCGGGATCGCTACCGCTACGGAAGCATCCGCGATTGGTGTGTTTATCGCTTTCCTGCTGTTCTTGATCTTTGGCGACCGCAAGCTCTCTACCTGCTACAACACGCTGATCGAAGCGGGTAAAACCACCACCATGGTGATGCTGGTACTGGTGGGCGCGACGGCGTTTACCGGCGTGTTCTCCATTGGCGGCGGTATGACGGTGATCAGCGACTTCGTACTGGCCATGCCAGGCGGCACCTTTGGCGCGCTGCTGCTGATGCTATTCCTGGTCTTTATCCTGGGCATGTTCTTGGATTGGACCGGCATCGTGCTGCTGAGCTTCCCGATTATGCTGCCGATCATTGCTCAGATGGGCGTGGACGTATTGTGGTTCGTGGTGATGGTGGCTGTGGTACTGCAGACCTCCTTCCTCACGCCACCGTTTGGCTATGCCCTGTTCTACCTCAAAGGGGTGGCACCGCCAGGGGTTGAGATCGTTGATCTGTACAAAGCGGTGGTACCGTTTGTAGCGATCATCATTCTGGCCTGTATCCTGATGTCTATCTTCCCCAGCTTGATTACCGGGCTACCTAGCATGATGGTGGGCTACTAACACATCAGCGGTTAGGCCTGCGCTAAATCCCTCCGCTTTGCGGGGGGATTTTTTTGCCTGCCCGAATGCTGGCTGCACCCTTTTGGCACAGGTGATACTATTTGCAACCGCTATTTTTTCGCATTGATGAGCCATGCTGCCCCTCGTCCAAGGAGACAACGACGTGTCTACGCCTGCCCGCCGGTCACCATCGGCTCTGCTCTCAGGTTTTGCATCACGCTTTACGCTGTCGCTTAACCCTTGGTCAATTGCACTTTTTCTAATTGCCCTGATTGTGGCACTGCCTATTTTGGTCGTGCTTGGCCATATCGTGATGCCCACCGAAGGCGTTTGGCAGCACTTGGCCAGCACGGTTCTGCCTCGCTACTTATCCAACACCTTCTGGCTGGTACTGTGGGTGGGGTTAGGCACACTGGTAATTGGCACAGGGACCGCTTGGCTGGTGGTGATGTGTCGCTTCCCCGGCAAGCGCCTATTTGAGTGGGCGCTACTGCTGCCGCTGGCGGTGCCGACCTATGTGATTGCTTATGCCTACACCGATTTTCTACAGGTGGCGGGGCCGCTACAAAGCCTGCTGCGGGAGTGGTTTCACTGGCAGGTCGGCGACTACTACTTCCCCAATGTACGCTCGTTGGGGGGCGCTGCCACGCTGATCACCTTCGTGCTTTACCCCTATGTGTACCTGCTGGCCCGCGCTTCCTTCTTAGAGCAGTCGGTGTGCGTCTTGGATGTTGGTCGCACGTTAGGGCGCGGCCCCTGGCGTTTATTTGCCAGCGTGGCGCTGCCGCTGGCGCGCCCAGCGCTGGTGGGTGGCGTGTCGCTGGTGTTGATGGAAACGCTCAATGAGTTTGGCGCGGTGCAGTTTTTTGGGGTGGATACCTTTACCACGGGTATTTACCGCACCTGGTTTGGCCTGGGCGAGCCGATTGCCGCTGCCCAGCTAGCCGCTTGCCTACTCACTTTTGTGATTGCTTTTGTGCTGCTGGAGCGCTGGTCGCGGGGTAAGCGCCGCTACTTCCACACCACCAACCGCTATCAACAGTTGCCTGAGTACAGGTTGCACGGCTGGCACGCCGTCGGGGCGACGCTGGCCTGCCTGTTACCAATCACCGTTGGCTTCTTGCTGCCCAGCGGTATTCTGCTGGAAATGGCGATGACTACCGGCGACAGCCTATTTGGCACGCGCTTCATCGGCTTTGCCATGAACAGCCTGAGCCTCGCTACGGTGGCAGCGCTGATTGCGGTGGGGCTGGCGGTGCTGCTGAGCTACGGCGTGCGGCTGCACAACTCCCCCAGTGCGCGACTGTTTACCCGCATTGCGGCGATGGGTTACGCCATTCCTGGCTCGGTGGTGGCCGTGGGTATTTTGATTCCGTTTGCCTGGCTGGATAACGCGCTCAACACTTGGCTTCACACCCATTACGATAAGATCATCGGGCTGGTGTTTAGCGGCACGGCATTCATCTTGATTTACGCCTATGTGGTGCGCTTTTTGGCGGTGTCGTTTAACGCAGTAGAGGCGAGCCTGGGCAAAGTGACGCCAAGCATGGACGCCGCCTCGCGCACCCTCGGGCAAACAGCCGGGGGCACGCTGCGCCGCATTCATACGCCACTGATGCGCAGCAGCCTATTGGCCGCGGGCATTCTGGTGTTTGTGGATGTGATGAAGGAGCTGCCCGCCACGATTATTTTGCGGCCGTTTAACTTCGACACGCTGGCAGTGCGCGCTCACAGTTTGGCGTCCGATGAGCGCTTGGCGGAGGCGTCTACTGCATCGCTCACCATTGTGGTGGTGGGGATTCTACCGGTAATTCTACTCAGCTTGGCGATGCGCCGGGCGCGCCCAGGCAGCCAAGCCGAGTAATTAAAACGCGCAACTAACGCGGAAAGACTAACGCGGAAAGATAAATACCTGGGTGTGGTCGAGGTCGATATCAATCGGCTGCCCCTCCTGGGGCAGGAAGACCCCTGGTACCCGTGCGTGCAGGTGCGCTTCTTGGCCATCAGCACCGTGGGCACATAGGTGAATCAAGCTAGTGCGGCCCAGTAGTTTCGCCATCACCACGTGGCTGTGGCTGTGGGTTTCCGCAGGCAGGTCGCGCTCTTTGATACGCAGCGCCTCCGGGCGGATCATCACCTGGGCCTGGCTACCCTCTGGCAGCCAGCTGGCATCTATGTCGCCTACCGGCGTTTGTACCACGCCTCCTTCCACCATCCCTTCAAGCTCGTTCACTTCCCCAAAGAAGGTCACCACAAATGGGTCGACGGGAGCGCAGTAAAGCTCCCGCGGGGTACCCGTTTGGACGATTTTGCCATCGCGCATCAAGGCGATACGGTCGGCCATAAACATCGCTTCTTCCGGGTCGTGAGTCACCAGCAGCGTGGCAGAGCCCAGCTTTTTCAACACGTGCAGCGTATCGTCGCGAATCCGGTCACGCAGCCGAGCGTCCAGGCTGGAGAAGGGTTCATCCAACAGCATTAGCTTGGGCGTAGGTGCCAGAGCTCGGGCCAGCGCCACGCGCTGCTGCTGACCGCCGGAGAGCATATGCGGGTAGGTATCGGCGTAGTCAGCCATGCCAAGCTGGGTTAATAGCTCCAGCGCACGTTCACGGCGCTGGCTGGAGGGCAGATGCTTTAAGCCGAAAGTGACATTTTCCAACACGCTAAGGTGGGGGAACAGCGCCGAATCCTGAAACGCCAGCCCGACGTTGCGCTTTTCCGGCGGTACATGGCGTTTGCCGGGGGCGGCAATGGCCTGCCCTTCCAGGCTGACGGTGCCTTCTTGGACCACTTCCAGCCCTGCCGCAATGCGCAGTAGCGTGGTTTTACCGCAGCCGGAAGGGCCAAGCAGGCAGACCACTTCGCCCTGAGCAATGTCGAGATCAATACCTTTAACAACTTTGTTAGCCGCAAACGTATGCTGAACATCGCGTAGCGACAGCGCCGATGCAGGTGCTGCCACCTCAGAAAGGGACACAGTTGCCGTCATTCGTTCACCCATGGTTTGTTCGCCGGGAGAGCGCTGACCGCTCAGCCATTGCGAACACGGTTGAAAGTTATTTGCATTCTATTTTCTATTGGCGTGAGATGCACGTCTAGGCACAAAAAGTGATGCGAGTCATTAGCATTTCGCTTGACGTTCTTCGAACAAGGCGTTTCAATAGCACACGCCGTTAATGCAACTTATTATCATAAACATTCAGGGTATTTGTTATGAAACAAGCACGTCTTACGGCCTCCGTAGCTGCCATCATGGCCGGTTCTGCGTTCGCCAGCAGCGCACTCGCTAATGAAGTCAACATCTACTCCGCACGCCATTACGACTCTGACGAAATTCTCTACCAAGCGTTCACTGAAGAGACAGGCATTGAAGTAAACGTGCTGGAAGGCGATGCCAACCAACTGATGGAGCGTATGCAGCGTGAAGGCGTGGCTAGCCCCGCCGACGTTATGCTGACCGTAGATGCAGGCAACCTGTGGCGCGCCGAGCAAGACGGCATTTTTCAAAGCGTAGACTCTGATGTTCTCAACGAGCGCCTGCCGGAATCCATGCGTCATCCAGAAGGCATGTGGTTTGGCTTTAGCCAGCGTGCCCGTGTGATCTACTACAACCGCGAAAACTTCGACCCGAGCCAGATCTCTACTTACGAAGATCTTGCCGACCCGCAGTTTGAAGGCCAAGTATGCATTCGCTCTTCCAACAACATCTACAACCAGTCACTGTTGGCATCGCTGATTGAGCACCACGGCGCAGAGGGTGCGCAAGAGTGGGCTCAAGGCGTTGTGAATAACATGGCCCGCGACCCAGAAGGCGGTGATACCGATCAGATTCTTGGCGTTGCCAGCGGTGAGTGTAACCTCGCCGTCGCCAACCACTACTACTACGTACGCCTGCTGCACTCTGACGATGCCGCCGAGCGTGAAGCCGCGCGCAAAGTGGGCGTGATCTTCCCCAATCAGGATGACCGCGGTACCCACGTGAACGTCGGCGGTGCAGGCCTGGTCGCCAACGCGCAAA
>Ga0209128_1001375_pt1 | contig 16639 bp, 31 predicted proteins | sample ETNvirnome_6_100_FD_184072 | JGI IMG/M metagenome (GOLD analysis project Ga0209128, IMG submission 184072) | Marine viral communities from the Pacific Ocean - ETNP_6_100 (SPAdes) (version 2) | ecosystem: Environmental > Aquatic > Marine > Oceanic | place: Pacific Ocean | collected 2013-06-19 | reverse complement strand
CTTCTTTGCTTTCTTGGGGTTTTGCTTATAATATGCAGCAAGGCTTGCCTCAAAAGCCTTTAACCTCGCAGGCCGGTCTTTTGCTGGGCCGGCCCAGTGATAATTCAGCCAAAATTGCTTAAGCGCTTCGTCTCCACCGCGCAAATCCGCCAAATTCGCTTTGGGGTGTTCAAGATAATTGCCCAAAAAGATATATTTTTGATCTTCTTCTGTAAAAAAGCCAGAAACATCCAAACTGCCGGCGTCTTTTACTTCAAATAACCAGTCTGGCACCAAATAATAACGGCCCACACCACGCACATCCGGGTTCTTTTTCTCGCCCAAGTCCTTTAGATGGTTTATTGTGCGTTGAATGGCTGTTGTGGCGCCACCACCCACGCCCATTTCAAACATAAACAAGCCTCTTCCAGGGCCACCACCCACTTGGCGCGCCATTTCGTCGCCTCTCATCTTCGGCCCGGTCTCATGAAAGGCAATTTTCGCCATGGCATCTTCCAGAACGGCGGGTGACAGGCCTTTTTTAGCAGCAGTATAGTTTAAAAATTGTTTATAATCCATAAAAAAGCCTCGACGAAATTTTTTTTCACACGGACGCCAATAAATAGTCGCAATTACCCGTTTATTCCCGTTATATTGTGCCTACATTAATACCACAGAGGTATAAAATGAAGTATGCGAAGCTAATACTGCTGATTTTCTTGGCAACGAACCTTATTGCAGCCAAACCAAGGACCGAACGGGCCGATATACGTCATTGGGAGCGACATGGCGAGACAAAAACGTGCATTATGACGTTTCATAGGCCGAAAAACTTGGCCAAATACAAATTAACGGTCAAAAAGAAGTGGGAAAAGTATCGACGCGTCTCATTTAAGCATAGTGTAATTATTACGCATCCTATATGCTCCGATAAAGAGTGGTATAAGCGTGGTGGCATGTTCGAAACGCGCACGATGGACCGGTATATACGTATTTTTGGCGTTAAATACATACGAGCGAAGGGAAGCTAGCACTATTTAATGTGTGGCCATTGAGTTTTTCCCAGATGTTGATTGGATTCATGAATTAGAAGACCATATTGTGCACAATGAACTCAATCCTCACATTGTTATACTTGTTTTGGGCATTTGGGCTACACTTTTGGTGTGTCACATCATGTGGACTTCAAGGAGGTCTTAAAATTGGAAATATATATTGGATTAGTTTTTACCGTATTGAGTTGTGTATACGCTTTATGGTATGCTTATAGGAATTAAAAGGAGATAAAAATGCATGAAGTTATAATTCAAGTTTGTTTTGTTATCGCAGGATTTGTAAATGCTTGCACAACAGGGGTGGTATATACCGACCATCCAAGCTTGGTGGAGTCAGTTGCGCCCGTTGTATACGTGGAGAGCGCACCTAGGAGGGTTATAAGCTACTATAGCTTGTTTTCAGTACCAGTCCCAGTGGTTGATTATCGCAGAACATACAGGACAAGAGGTATATACACACACGCTGTACGCCATAGAGGCTATATTCGTCGACATCACCATAGGCCGAAAGTAACTGTGAAACCTGCAGTAAAGTACAAGAAGCATAAGAAGTACAAAAAGCACAAGAAGCATAAAAAGCGCTCTCATAAGAGGCGCCCTCATAAGAAGCGCCATCGATGAAGTACGTAGTATTCTGCGCTATAGACCTAGATATCTTCAGAATCAGCCGACCCGGACGATTGACGCGCGCGAGTTCACCCCCGTTATTTATCGCTCAGTACTTCTAGAATGAGTTCTTTAATAAAATCAATGGTGATTTTATTTTCTCGCACGGGAGATAAGCGTTTGTTATCGATCATTGGGTCATATGGATCAACCGGAGGAACTCTTACATTGGGCCGAGTCCCGGCTGACGGATATCCCATCATTGCCTTTGTTTGGTCTGAGAGCGGCAACGTTGCCGCATCTCGCCCCACATCCGCCAGGGCCCTTCGGCGCGCACGCGCCTTACGGCGCTCCCGGGCCTTTCTCTTGCTTTTAATATATTTGTACCAATCACGGAAAGCGGCTCGTCGGGGATCTTTATAGGAGAGCGTTCTCCAATTTTTGGGAAGTTTAGGTTTGGGCATACCAGGCTTCCAGGAGCCAGCTGATGCTGCATCTGGCGCCATCACATCGGTATCCGCGGCCGCGTCCACCGCTGCCGCATTCTGTGTGTGTGAGGACCACAACGGTGGCGCCGTGGGCTGTGTGGCCATCGATGCGCTATCTTTCGGGTGAACCCATTCCCGCCCGGGCGCGAGCATAAAGTCATCCTCGGGGCCGACCAGATCCTGTCGTAGATAATGGGGGACTTGTTGCCCAATCGGTTGCGCCGCACCCTCGGCCTCTGGTCCGCCAAGCTCAAGAGCATCTCCAGTTGGCACGCGCTGGGGAAGTTCGCCGTAAATTCCGCCGGCCCGCGGCTTAAAATACGCCTCCTCTTCTTCAGGAGTCAATTCTCCTGGAAGCACAGGTAGCCCGATCGGCCGTGATGCCATCTCCGCTTTTCGAACCGCCGCAACGCGTTGGGGCCATGGCATAGGCGGGCCCGGGTCCAAGTCGGACGTGGCCGGCGCAACGCTGTCTACTTGCCCGGGGACAGCCTTGCTTTGCCCGCCTCTTTCAGCGCCGGCACGCTTGGGCTCGTCGCCTTTCTTTTTAAGCCAATCATGAGCCCCTTTTAACCAGCTCCCGTCGACGGTACCATCATCTTGCTCAGGCCCCACGGCGCGTTCATGAATCGCGATCAGTTCTTCTTTGATTAATTGCTTAAGCCGTGTTTTCGTGATTTTCACTATATAACTCCTGTTACTGCGCAGCTGCTCGGACAATCTTCGAAGCTAGCTCTGCGATTTGATGGATATCCTTGGAGGTTTTTGTTATGCTGACGATCTGAGTCGCCCATTGCTCAATTTCCTCATCCCGGGACAAAGGTGTTTTTTCGGAATATTCCGGCGTTGGAGCCCCCTCCGGGGGCCGGCCATGACCAGGCGGTTCCGTCCGATCCCTCGGCCCGGGTATGTGCTGCTCATACAAGATGTACCGGCCAATTTCTTCTTTAATTATTCTCTTAAGCATGTTTTTCGAAATTTTCATGTTGATGCATCTCCTTTTATCAACGCATGCATATAACTAGTACAAGATCTCGTAATTTACCAGGCGTATTTTGACATGTCCCGCATTCACCGGCGCATGCAGCGCGCCCTAAAGTTTGTTCGCAGGTGACCGGACGGACAGGCGCCTCGCCGCCTCCCTATCCTGCGCGCGTTTCTGCGCGCGTTTCGGACCCTGGGTACCAGGGGAGCCCACACGAATCCAAGTTATCAATTCTTTAATACCATTCACAAACTCATTTCGATTGTGCGCTGCTGTCGGCGCAAGGTAATATTCATCAGTTAGTTGAAGTATATCAGTAAGAAGCAGGCCCCATCCTAAAACGGGTATGCCCCGCTTCACCGCCTTAAGCACTCTCCCGAGAAGCTGCCGGCCAGGTCTAGACATGTCCCCTACCGGCATCTTACGTAAGATGTGTGCTATTTTTCGAGCTTTAAACTCTGGTGCTCTCACGGCCCTTGTGGCGCCTAGCTCGAAAACGGCCTCACCCAATTCCCTCACAAGGTTCTTCACCTCCTCGTCATCTCCAAAAAACGGAACCCCACCGCTCGTTGATGCCGTTTTATACTCCCGCCAATTTTCCATTATTTGTTTCACGTAATAAATAGTACCATAATCTGGAAATTAATTTCCGTATTTTTTTTTAACCCACCCTTTATTTTAAAGCCAGGGTTCTTATGTTATATGTACTATCATGGAACATACAAGTGATCTACTCATTACTATACTTACTATCTGGCTTTTGCTCTATACTCTGCACAAAATTGAGAAGGATACTTGGTAATATGCCGCCACCTATGTGCCTATATGTGCCATTGTCATATAAAAGTCATAATCTGGAAAATTGTCCACGCATCGTGAATGCATCTAGCCCAGCCGAGAGCCGGCATATCCCTATGGGACCTACATTCCGGGGTATCCCCCCTCCCCCCCCCTATGTATGCGTAATCATAGAGTTTTATGCTCAATGAATAATTATGCTATATAGAGAGTTTAGCATATATATGCCAAGCTGTTAAGCACTATATGATGTGTCAAGTACTTTCTTGTGTCTGTTGTAATTATTGCGGTGGCATATGCCTTCTCCCTTTAAGTGAAACCTAAACTAACTGCTCGTTATCATTGAGCTTATTAATTCTGCCTTTTACGATGAATGGTTGGCCTTCAACCCATTTAATGTCGATGTTGCCCAGCATATAATTGTCGAGCACATCTTGGTATACCTCAGCCATGGCTTCGTTGCCTGCGTCGTCTAACTCCTCGATAATATAATACAATTTGTACTCTGTGAAGTCATATACGTTGTCATAGTCGGCGTACTTGCTAGGCATATATACAATATAGGTACGGTGTTGACTCTGTAAAGGGGGTGGGTATATTAAATCGCATACCGTTCGCACCGTGTTTTGGCACTCTGGCATACTGATAATGCAACGCACTGTATATATATATCCCGTACCGCATCCCTAACCTTCTATATTCATTGGGTTATCGGCTGGTGTGCTACCCAGGCGTATGATCCAGGCGCATATGCCTTGTGACAATAGGTGGTGCATATAGTTATTTGCTGTGTCATATGTGTATGTCATATGACAGTGCGTCCTCTCACCTGCACCATTGATATATCCCACTTTATATGCCCTCTTGGACATGGCTGGTCCTGGCTCAATTGACGCTGACATATCATGCGCCCTCAAATGGAATATAGTCCTCGTAAGGGCCTGCAATCCATGCGGTTTGTCCCAGGGCAAGGTGGCCATTCATATTGGCATATGCCTGCGCCTCTGTGGGATATGTGCAATGCACTTCCTCACCAAAGGCATTTATGAATATGACCTTCCACAACGGGAAGCGATATGACTTTTTATTTGCCATATATGAGGCCTCAACCGTTTGTTGCGTTGCAGGCCTTGAGGAAGTGCGCCGGCTTGAAGTTAGGGTTGGTTTGTTGCAACCTGTGGACAAAAGTCATTGCCAGTGCTTGCCTATCGTCTTGGTCCTCGATGGTCTTTACGACGTCTGCGATGAATTGGAAGTGTTGCCGTGTCAATATCATGTGTCAATCCTCCTGAATGGATATGAACTAAAGTGAATCTTTATGCCCTCGGCACTCTTAGAAAGAGGCGCGGAGCATTTGGGTGACACCCTCGGTGCCAAACTCGCGTGCAAAGTGCGATGCGAGACGGGTGCGAAGGGCTTTTTCAATTTGCCCAACGCGCTGTTTGGTGCAGCCGAAGGCGTCTGCGCTGGCTTTCTCGGTGCCCACGACTTCGTTTGCCACGCGACCCATGAGGATGGCGCGGTCACGGTCACTCAGAGTGCCGGCGAAGTCAGACAAGGCACATACGATGCGCTCGTTGTTTTGCGTGCGCTCAAGTGCCACATCCTGACGGAGATTACCGCAGGGGACAACGGTGCTGACGGTTGCGCCATCAGCGGACAGGGGCGCGTCGAGGCTGACGCCTCGCGAGTCCATGAACTTGAGGCAACGAGCGACGTCATCGACATCGAGCCCCATATGCGCCGCCAGAGCCTCCGGGGTCGCATCCTGGCCAACGGCCTTGCGAGCCTTCTGAAGTCCGCTCCAGAGGCGTTTAGACGTGCGTGAGCCGACGTGGACGATGCCTGCGTTGCCCTGGACGTGTTCCTGGCACTTCGCAATCATCCACTGGCGAGCGTAGGTTGTGAAGCTCGCACCCTTCGTCGGGTCGAACTTGCCAGCGGCGATGATGATGCCCTCGACAGCACAGGAAAGGAGGTCGTTGAAGTCAACGCCCCGACGGACGTTCTTTTTCGCGACCTTGAATCCTAGTCGGATGTTGGCCTTGATGAGCCCTTGCAGCGCGGACTTCGAGCCGGTGGCTTGAAAGAGGCTGACTAGCTCCGACTGCGCGGATTTGGACAGAATGATTGCGGTGGCTGCGAGGGTGGTGAGCGCGTTGGCCATGATTTGTTCTCCTGAACGGGGTGAGCCTTCTACCCCTAAATAATAAGAACCGTTTCGGCCCAGACAAGGGGGTCAATGTCGATTCTTTGTAACTCCCCGAATCTAAAGGGAATGTTTTTTCACTTTTTTTTCATTTAGAGGTTGTTTCTTCTAACCCCTCGGAATCATTGGGATTGTGATGGCGTCGATAAGTTCCTTGATTTCGGGGTCGCTCATCAATTCATCGTGCTTCGCCCACATATCCGTGACCGTTGTGGGGATGACGCCGAAGCGACCACGGCAAACGCGGCGAACTTCGGCAAGGCTCGTGGCCCAGACCGTCTCGGTGCGCGTGTCCCACTCGATGACGGGTGGGCGATGTGGGCCGGCGGTGTTCTTTTCAAATTCAATCGTAACTTCAAACGGCTTCTTCATCGTCGTCTCCTGCGATGTCTTTAATGTAGGGACGCTTTCGGAGAAGGAAAGACAATTTTGTTGTCTTGTGCGAGAAAGACTGTGCAGTCAAGCATATCAACGACTTTGACCTCGCTGATGAGCCCACCCATTGCTGCGGGGCCTCGGAGAAGGCGCGTCAGAGCAGACTCAAGCGTGCTCTCGTTGTGGTCTTCAATCATCGTGTCATCGTTGCTGAACGTGACGTGTACCTTAAATGCTTCCATATATATGTGCCTCGTATGCGCCTGTGCGCGAGCAAAAAACTATGTGTGCGGGTGCGAGCAAAAAACTCTGAGCAGTTTACTGACTTGGCTCAGGTCGGTGTCCAGTGCGGGGGGCGAAGTCCGCATTCAAGTCCATCGGTTCTTACCGGGGCACGCCCTCAATTGTTCATCATGTAACGTCCCGTGTGAGGGAAAAATTTTCGGAAAAGTTGGTGAGCTTCCCACGCGACCCACCTAGACACAGCCTGAAACGGGAAAAATCATCCCACGCTTACGCAACCACGAGATGGCTTACTGCTCGTAAGACTTACCCACCATCTCTCTGGCCTGTGTCTCCCACATCTATATAATAAGAACCGCTTCGGCTCAGTCAAGGGTTAAAGTGACCTTTTGAAATCAAACGGAGTTTTCCGTAAGGATAATGGTATCCATATTCATCGTTTGCAAGTTCTTCGGATATAAACTCGACTGTGACCCAGCCTCGCTTGTCATGTCCAACGGCAATTGCCAGCATGTTGGGGTCGCCGGGGACATCGAATGGTGGCATTACTTTAACAAGGTCGCCAACGCTAATCTGCACAGCGGATCTTGCCCCGGCAGGCTTTACGAGCCCGTTCCTTCTTCGCGTCCTTGTGACTTCCGGCCTTGCGGAAGTGTGCCGCGACTGCAAACCAGTTGCGGGGTGGTGATAACTCCTTCTTTTTCATCAGAAGCCTCGGACGTTGCGAGCGATCTTGTCAGCCCAGGCGCGTGAGTTGGCGCGAGCTTGGCCGCCCGTGAACTTGATGGCTGCACCGAGAGGGTTCTCGTTCACATCGAAGCGTGCGGCGACGAACAGGTCATTAACCTGCGCGATGGCAACCTGCGAGCCATCGTCGAGATACTGCCGGTGGATGATGGTCGCAGGCATGTTGCGCGGTGTGATGCGTCGTTGGCCGATGCGTGGGCGACCCTCGTTGCGCGAGGACTTGCGGGCTTTGTTGCTGACTTTCATGTGCTTTGAGAAGGTTCGGTTCATTTGGCTCTCCGTGGTTCGTTGCCTACAGTGATATTATAGGTACGGATACGTCAGGGTAAAGAACTAATCAGCTTCGCGTTGCTTTTGTAGGCTGAGAACTCTTTGCCAGTCGATTTGCCAGTTGTGGCAATTACTACAATGGCATTCCATTCGGGGTTTTCTTTCAAAACAATAGCCATGCAGTCGTCCATCATTGGAGACGCAAACGTTAATTGAACCAAGTCACCGAGTTTCATTGCAACTCCAAATCGCCTTCGAGGAAGCGGCGCACATGCTGCGGTCTGTCGATAAGACTGACCTTCCAGATGCTTGTGCCGCCAGAACCAAGACTCCCACCGACATCCACAATCAGAGCCATGGCACCAGCAGGAACACCGATGGAAGCCCTTGGAATCTTTACTAAATCACCTACTTTCACTTATAACCTCGCAGTCACCGGTGACGAACCAACACACATTGCCGTCGTCATTCAATACCTTCACAGTTCCACCTGCGTGATTAATATATAAGACGATGGCAATGACACCTGTCACATATTTAACCAAATCACCGACTTTCATTGACAATCTCCAGCTTACTAATACGGTACGCTTTACCAGTGTGAAGGTATGCCCATGCAATTTCGGGATGTGCCTGTGAGCGCTCAATCCGAGTGACGAGGGCAATCTCACCACCATAAACAACTTTCACCAAGTCACCGACTTTCACTTACAATCTCCAACACATATGAAACCTCTGCCGTGGGCGATGCGTTGCACGACCAAAGCACCTTGAGGCCGACGCTGCCCTCGATGCTGGCAGTTACAATGCCGACACCTAATGTCGGACAGCGCGGGTGTTTCACTAAATCACCGGGTTTCACTTATGACCTTCAAATCTCTCTCTGGGTAGCTGCATGTCTTGGTTGTCGTTGACAACATCGGCCAGTAAACAACCTTCATCCGCTCTGTGCCAGGGATGGCACGAATGACTATACCAGCCCAATCGCTCCAAGCGTCATCTCGGTATTTTACCAAATCACCGACCTTCATCGACTGGTGCAAGCGGGTTGCGACCAATTTTCATATTGCCAGTCGGAGATCTTGCGATTCTTACAGAGTGAGTCGGTCCAATTGTTCCAAGTCTCACTGCGGTGACATTCGTCAACCCACTTCCACTCGCCGCCTTGCGATTGTGCCTCGTCAATGACAAGCATGGGCAGAATCCACTCTTCAAAGTAACTGACAGCCTCGTGATGAAGCATCGGTTTGTTAATATCGCGTGCCATGCTTGGCCTCCGTCTCAAGGGTTCCTGTGTTACGCCTATAATGTAGGTACGCAATAGCTTGAGTCAAGGGTGTCATCAGAATTAAATGGAATCTGTTTCACATCCTGCGGTGCCACATAGGTTGTCACTGCCTCAAGCGGCCAAAACACTTGATATGATTGAGAATAATGGTTGTGATGAACCTGATTATCAATCAATTTTGTAATAATGCCAAGTGAACCAGTGTCACAACATTCAATTAAATCACCGGGTTGCATTATGCCTCCTCCGTAGTCTCTTTGATATACTTGTTCAGCCCTCCGACGAAGGCGTAATTGAAGTCGCTCCAATACTCTTTTGCGATGGAGCGCGGGACTTGAGCCCCGTTGAAATACTTCTTACTGAAGCTCTCAAGTGTGTATCGTTTCGCGAACGGGTTTCGTTCTCGCATATATCCTCCTGCTCAATAACTATAGGAACGCACAGGGGCGAGTAAAGCCATCAATCGATGGCTACAACTCGCTCCGTGGTCTTGAAATAAGGACGCTCGGCACACTGCTTTGAGGTCATCCACATGCGTTGACACTTGCTCGCCTTGGGCTTGGGTGCCTCCATATCAGTCAAGACAATGTGACCGTCAAAACTGTTCTTGTTGACGTATGCCGTGGGAGCCTCGAAACAGGTTCCACCGTAGCAGTAACGCATCTTGGGATGATTCTGACCTTTCTTCCAGACGAAGACCTTATCCTCGGCAACAGTGGTGTCAAAGGGCACCACAGTGAAAGACGCGATGTCAGACAACTTGTTCAATTCAGCGTAGAACATGGCAAGCATTTGGTCCGACACCGAACCAGACTGGTCGATGCTGATTGCGATATTAGCAGTCCGATTGACCTTGCGACCGGGGTGAATACCAGCATACCGGCGATTGAGACGCTTCGGGGTGCTGCGCTTATTGGCTCGCTGTGAGGTCTTGACGAAGTATCGGAGCACCTTGCGCCAGTCAACCTTAGACGTGATACGGTCCATGATTTCCTTGCGGCAGGATGCGCCCACAGACCCCCAGCCACGCGACGCAGACTCGCTTGCCGCGTCCTTCAGCGCTTCTTTCAGGCGCTCCTTCGCGATGTCCATAGCGGCTTGTTCTTCGGGTGTAGGGTTACCCTTGCCCCAGTCGGCATGGTCATCAAATTGACCAGCATTATCAGGGTCGAAGCCACCTTGAGCGCCTTGACCCTCACCGTCGCCTTCACCCTCGCCGGAGCCGCCTTCGGCTTGCTCCTCCATCTTTTCCTTCAGCTTGTCGTAGTACCACTCGGCAGTCATGTCACCGGGCATGTCCTCGAACTTCTCGCCACCGGGGATGCAGCAGCTTTTAGGAAGGCGCTCTGCGCCGATGTGATAGTTGATTGCGAGGTCTGCGCCGATGTTCCACAACTTGAAGAGCAATTGCTCAGCCTGAGTCGAGGAACCTCCAGCAGCCATCACAGGCGCAAGCTCATCTGGGAGCCGACCAGTGACGTGCTCGAAGACGAGGTGGTAGAACTCGTGGATTAGTACGCCCTGCTTCTCCTCGTCAGTCAGGCTGGCGAAGAAGTCAGGGTTGTAAATCATCTCGAAGTATCCCTCTTCGTTGACACGAACGCCAGCAGTGGGGACAGGACCGGGCTTCTTGTCGATGCGCCGGGAGAGCGCAGCGAAGAAGGGCTCGTTCTGAAGGAGCCGATAAACATGGTCGTTGAGATTGAAGCTGGACATGATGTCCTCCGTCTTCGGGTTCACAGTTATTATAGGGACGGATTGTAGGTAGTAAAGAAAAAGGTTGAGCGGGTTATCCATTCGCAGTGATAACCTTGCTATCCTGTTTTGTCGTTGGTGCTAAACAGGCAAAAAGCACTAACCTTTAATTATTATTGCGTTATTGCAATAATGCACTCGACCTTACTCCAAGCCCTACTTGCCAGTCAGGATAGTGACCAGCTTCGCAGATACGGTTTCCCCGTTAGCAGCCTGCGACTTGTGGAATCGCGTGACGTTGGACTGCTCACCCTTTCCGAGAGCCTGCCACAACTTCATCACAGCCTCGCTGGGGAGTGACACAAAGTAAGTTGCCAGATTGACACACTGGTCATTTGACAATTCGGCCTTGAAGACCTCGGAAGCGTCCATCTTCTCAATCAGAGCGCAGTGCTCGTTGATAGTGAAGTCACTGACCTTCTCCATCTTGCCCTCGTCAATAATCATCGACGGGGTGACCTGTCGCTCGTAATTCTTGAAGAAGTCGTTGAAGGACACAGCAGCCTCGAAGCCGACGAATCCGCAGGCGAGGTGATAGATGGCAGGGTCATGCTCTACGAGCATCCCAGCGGCATCCAAGCAGTCGTTTAGACGCTTCCAAGAGCGGCGGGAGGGGTAGACCTTGTTAGGCTCATAATCCTCGTTGTGCTCAAGGTGCGAGCGGTTCTGATTGATGAAGTCCCAGACCACATCGGAGGTGTTCTCTTTCGCCCAGTCCAGCCAATCCTCAGTCGTGGGCTCCACGTCGAAGACAGTCCAGCGGTCAAGCTCGGCAGGGTCCATTTCGCCAACTTGGTACTGCGAGCCATGCTCGCCACCGTTGACCGCAGCCACGAGGACCGTATCAGGATGCAGCATGTTACCGAAAATCTTGCGAGAATCAGCAAGCTCGAAGATACCTTGACGCACTTCGGGAATGGCCCGGTCAACCTCATCGAGGAAGAGCAGGACACCACGCGAACATGCGTCAGCAAACCAGTCAGGCGCACAGAAGGAAGTCACGTCGCCATCAGTCTTGGGAAGACCAACGAGGTCGCCCTCGGTCATCTGCGAGGCACGTCGCTCCACAACGGGGAGACTCAAGGACTGCGCGACCTGATAAACGACCTCGGATTTGCCGATGCCGTGACGACCGCGAAGCATAAGAGGCTTCTTAACTGCGAGAACGTGGGGGGCGACGGTGTTGAAGGTCTTGAAGTCGATAGCCATGATGTAACTCCTAATCAGGCCGGTTTTTGAATCAGTGTCGGTATCTCCGACACAACTAACATAGAAACGGGTTGTGCTGAGTAAAGATTAAATTTCAATTATCCGTACTTGACGATACCATAACTAGCTATGCCAAGCACAATTATTCCAAATGTGGTCATGTTATTCTCCTTCTTGAATTGAGTAAGTAGTTGAAAGTATTCCAAAAGACACTATTATGAACGACAAGGCTTCAGCCATCGCTCCTCAGTGATTATTGCCTCGGCTGCGCCGACAGGCAGAATAGTAACTTTGCGCGAGCCCTTCGTCGCATTATTGACTTTCTCGTCAACTGCGAGGACAATTGCATTCAGGCCGCGAGCCTTAATCGTCTTGTATTCGCGAACGCTTTGCGAGTTGCGTACAGTGACCATCGAGCCAACCTCGTACTTGGGCGTCGCGGCGCTGTTCTCCATCGCACGTTGGACGTACTTGTTTTCGACCATCTTGCGGTAGAGCTTTTCGCTTGGCATGTAATTGTCATTTGCCAGGATACGGTCTGCCGCGTCTCCGAAGTAGGGAGGGTTCGCCTTGTAGTACCGCGCAGCAAACACCAGCTTGGTTCGCATTTCAGAGGTGAAATTATCACTCCACATATTGCGAGCCTTAATTTGTGCGGGGTCCGTCTTGTTCTCGATGCGAGCAAAGACATCGTGCTGGCGTTCGGTCATGCGACCGTAACGACTGGCAGAATCACGGAGTGACTGAAGGAAGTTGCGTTCCCAGTCGGATAGAATTGTGACGCCTCGGCCAGCTACTGTCTCAATACGATTGAGTAGTTCTTGCTTGGCATCGTTGTCAACGCGGGGTCGCTGTTGTCGTCGCTGGTAGTATCCGTATCCCATTTTCTTCTCCGTCATCCGGGGTACGCCTAAACTATAAGAACAGTATTCAAGGAGTAAAACCCCTAAACAGAAAACCTGAACCTATAAAATTCTTTAATAGTTTCGCCATGTTCCGGTAGTTCGGTGGCAGTGACCTTGTGACCAGTCGCACGAGACAAGATACGCGCTGCGTTCTCACCCTCGTGGTAATCCGAAAAAGCCATAATAATCGGGAACTTAACTTGCATGTGTCGTCCTAAAAACTGATGTCCCTGCTGATACAAATATCGCTTCCGGCATAATGCCCTTTAATCTCTATATCATCCAGGTCTTCACCAATGCGAATGAACCTCATGTAATCATCCCAGTTGCAATCGTACATCGTGCCGTCTCGGTATTTAATCTTGGGAGCATCGCCTAGACCATACTCGCTCATATCATCGGACTCCACCGACTCGATGAAGCCTATGATATCGGCAACTTCTGGAAAAGAATCATACCACTTGAGCCCGTCCCAGTGCATGAAGTAGTCGCCTTCTTGTTCATAGCCGGAGTCAAACTTGTTCGCGACCCGGCATAAGTCCTCGACTTCCTTATTCTTTGCAAAGAGTGAAAGGAATGCCCCTGCCAATTCGGGGGCGATTGCCAAAACAACTTGAGAGCGATATCCCATTATATTCTCCGTCTACCAGTAACCATTGTATTCCCAGCAAATTGAATTGCCCCACTGACACCATTCTTCATACCATCCTGTGTCATACCAGACACAGCAAAGCGAGTTGTCAGAATACCAATCACACCATTCGGGTGAATAATTGTAGGGCTCGCTGTATTGATACGCACAGACTTCAGTCCAGCTTGTTTCATATGCGTATGTCCGTTGCGGCTCAACCCTGAACTCACAACAAGTTAATAGTAAGCACAAAAGTGCTAGAGTAAAACTCTTCATCGTCGTCCCTCCCAGAGCTTCCAGCCTGCGTCGGATAAGCTGTCGATATTATTATCTTTTTGCTTCTTGTGCGATGCAAAAACTTCCGCGCCGTCTGGCATTCGGATAAGATATTGTGAGCCTCGGATGTGCTCGACGACCAGTGCGGCCTCGAAACCTTCCTGGGTGATGAGGGTGCCGACCAGTGCTCGGCGTTGGCGAGCATACTCCGCTCGGTCCTCTGCTGACAGGCGGCGACCTGATTGATATCGTGGCTTTCGTTTTCGAATTTCTCTAGTCATTTCAATCCCTTACTTGGCGTCAACAATCTCTTTAATCATCAGATTGGAGATTGTCTTGTCATCAAAATAATCGTTCGGCGGGTGGACAGCATCGACGCCAGACACAACCTGAACGCCGGGGTATTGGCGACTGCTTCTGTCCAGAGTTTCACTCTCGACAGCGAAGTCTTCGGTGTTGACTACGCTCGGTGGCGGGGAACCCCCAACGGTCGTGACCTTCGCGTCCCACCGATCAATATAGTCACCGAGTACTCGGAGTCTAAGGATGTTTGAACATCGCAGATAATAACTGTTCTGCTGGTACATATCGCGATAGTCCATTTCGTCCCAATTGACAGACTCGACAAAGGCCAGCGCGGACACCGCGTTATCGTCCTTCGTTCGGATGGTCTGTCGGACAATGGCACCGACGCCTAGACCAATCTCGCTCATCTTCTCGACAAACTTCTCGCGGAAAGTCTTAGTCTTTTCAGTGTGTGCCGCAATATCGTTCTTCCGGTATTGACAGGTACGACGGTTGTGACCGGTCTGGGCGCAATAGGAACACTCGCGACCCTTGCCCTTGTTGAGCATCTTGTCCAGTTGCGCTTTGGCATCGGCCAGATAACGCTGGTCATTGTCGCGACGATAGGAAGAATCGTAGTCGTCCTTGGCGATGGCGGCTTCAAAATCCTTAATCCTCTTCGTGAGTTGCGTCTTGCGGTCAGGGCAGGAACTCTTGTTGTGTCCCTTTTCCCAACAATGGCTACACCTTACAGTGCGCTTGTACTCGCCATTTTCGTTTATGATATACGCCACGATGTTCTCCGTGTTCTGGGTTCAAAATAATTATAGGCACGAAAGCTCAAGAGTAAATTAACTTTCGCTGATTAGTTTTAATTCTTCACTACCAAAGAAGTAATTACCCTTTGAAAACGATACATTAAAGGATTCGCCACTTTCCACGTAGCCAGGAAGGTCAGGATCCCAATGATAGCCGACAATATCCACAATGATTCCGATGCCATAGTCTTCACTTTCAACCAAGTCACCGACTTTCACTGATGACCTCTAGTCTAAATATGCTCCAGTGATGAATCCTGCCGTCCGTTAAAACACAGACGCGTCGCAGGTTGTCGCGGTGTGTGGCCGGCTCTATGGACGTTATGATACCAACCGTTTTTGCATCCATCGTCACCTTGCATCTCACTAAATCACCGACTTTCATTTAAGACCTCAAGATGCTCACGCTCTGGCGCACTATATTTTCCGTCGGTCCAATGCACCTTGCATCTAATACCAACGCAACGGACGATGACGCCCAAGAGCCCATCGCCTGTTGGTCGGGCCACGCGGTCTGGCCAGTGGTCATAGTGGGACTCAATTAGTTTCACGAGGTCGCCAACTTCAGGCTTCACTCGGCGTCCAATTTGGTATCGCGGGTTCATACACTAATTGTAGGCACACACGGGCGCGAGTAAAAAATTATAATTCGTTTAATACACAAATATGGCTTCTGTATTCTGATTGGTGACCAGTTTCATCATCGATGGCATGTGTCCAATAAACAATCGGATCGTTGTCCTCGTCGAAGCCAACTATAATTCCAATATAGCCCTCGATAGGTATTACTCTTTTGGTGCCTCGCTTTGCGGCTACCAAGTCACCCGCTTTCATTTAATAATTCCAGCCACTTGGGAGCCATCATTTTTTCTTTTGGATGGCCATTCCAATTTGACCAAGAAACGGTATAGGATGAGTGACGATGCTCGCCATCCCTCCAACTGCCGAGTTTAATTATAATTCCAACACCAGGGTCGCGAGGCATGTGCCTATATTTTTCCCTGTAAAACTGGGAAGTTATAACTAAGTCACCGACTTTCATCGACAAGCTCCAAACCGGCGAGGGCGATGATATGGACCTTTCCAGTGCCGGGGAAATAAACTTCCCAGCAGCTTGTCAAGCCTTCCCATCTGCGAACGAGAAGACCCATCTCTCCAGCCGTCTTTGTTGATGGTCCGAAACAAGTTGTCTTTACTAGATCGCCTACTTTCATACTCAAAATGTAGTTACAAATTTATAGAAGTCAATTCTCAATCAACTCAATTTGTTTTTCCCGAAATGGATATGCCTTGCGCTTGTTGTTTAACAATACCCAATACTGAAGGTTGTACCCGGAGGTCGTTGAAGAGCGAGTAATTTTCGTAATGATTCCAAGGGGTCTGTTCAAAGCAGTCTTGCATCTTACCAAATCACCGACTTTCACTGATTACCTCCAAACAACGACGACGGCAGGGTGAGATAGAGCCATCAACAAACTGAATCCAATAGTCGCCATCATCTTTCTGTCCGGTGATGACGCCAATCTTGTCCAGAGAACCCTGTTGATACCTAACTAAATCACCGACTTTCAATTTCATGTACCCTAAGCCAACGCTTCATTGAGCCATCGCATATAGTTGGGCAATCATCACCCACAACCCAGACCTCAAAATTATTTATAACAACCCCGTCGTCTCTATGAAAGGGCTTATCTCCAAGATAGATGACCAACTTGTT
>Ga0209128_1001371_pt1 | contig 16685 bp, 30 predicted proteins | sample ETNvirnome_6_100_FD_184072 | JGI IMG/M metagenome (GOLD analysis project Ga0209128, IMG submission 184072) | Marine viral communities from the Pacific Ocean - ETNP_6_100 (SPAdes) (version 2) | ecosystem: Environmental > Aquatic > Marine > Oceanic | place: Pacific Ocean | collected 2013-06-19 | reverse complement strand
GCGCGCCGAGATTGCCGACACAATGTCGGGAATCTGCGACACCGCAGCCGACGAAGCCCGAGACCTGACCACCACCGAGGACGAGAACCTCAAGGCACTCCGCGAGGATGCCGAGCAGCTCGACACCAGGTGCGCCGAGCTGCGCGACATACAGCTCCGCAACGCCGAGGCCGCAGCCCTGCGCGCCGAGGTGACATCGACCCCGGAGGAAGCCCAAAAGGCAACCGAGGTGCGCGTCACCGACGAGCCGCTGACGTACAGCGAAACGTCGCAGACGTCGTTCTTCCGCGACCTCTACTCGAGCCAGATCCACCACGACCCGTCGGCGGGGGCGCGTATCGCCCGCCACGCAACCGAGATGGACGTCGAATACCGCGACGCCGGCACCGGAGCATTCGCCGGGCTCGTCGTTCCCCAGTACCTCACGCAGTTGGCCGCAGAGCTGGCACGCGCCGGGAGGCCATTCGCCAACCTGTGTACGTCGATGCCTCTCCCAGCTGATGGGATGACCATCAACATCTCACGCGTGACAACCGGTTCCACGGCCGCCGTCCAGGCGACTGAGAACTCGGCGGTCAGCGAACAGGACCTGGACGACACCCTGCTCACGCTCGACATTCGCACGATTGCCGGCCAGCAGGACGTGTCACGTCAGGCCCTGGACAGGGGCACAGGCATCGACGCAATCATCATGGCCGACCTGTCGGCTGCGATTGCCAGCGCCCTCGACCTCGGTTGCATCTACGGCGACGGCACCTCTGGTGCGCTGCTCGGATTGAACAACATCAGCGGCAAGAACGACGTGACATACACCGACGGCTCGCCGACGGTCGCCGAGTTCTACCCGAAGCTGATGGATGCGATCCAGCAGATCAACTCGAACCGGTACGCCGGCCCCGACCTGATCATCATGCACCCCAGGCGCGCCGCGTGGCTGTTCGCAGCCGTCGGGAGCGACTCGAGGCCGATTGTCCTGCCCACGGCAGGCGTCCCGTCGAACGCGATGGGCACCGGCCCGGTTGCCGGCTACGGCCTCAACGGCCTGCAGCTCGCCGGAATCCCAGTCGTGGCCGACGCGAACATCTCCACGGTGGGCGGCGCAGGCAGCGACGAGGACTCGGTGTTCGTCGTGCGACGTGCCGACATGCTGCTGTTCGAGAGCCCGGGTGCGCCGTCGATGGTCCGCATGGACCAGACGCTCGGCGGCCAGCTGACCATCAAGCTGGTTGCGTTCCAGTACGCCTGTGCTGTGTTCGGGCGCTACCCGACGGCAATCAGCAAGGTTTCCGGCACCGGCCTGGTCGCGCCGACCTTCTAGGCCGGCCTACCAGGCTCCCCGCCGGCCCCCCCGGTAGGAGCATCGGTTCCCCGGCGGTCACTTCGGTGGCCGCCGGGGGCCGACCCACACAAAGGAGCAACATGGATTCCCTCTGGGAGAAGCAGGCACCGGCCCGCATCAAGAAGCCGGAGAAGGCTGCTGCGAAACCAGCAGCGAAGAAGGCCCCGGCGAAGGCGAAGGCGAAGGCGAAGAAGTAGCCCGTGGGCGACTATGTGGCTCTCAGCGAGCTCAAGACGGCCCTCGGCATCTCCGGTTCCGGCGACGACGACTTCCTGAACCTCGGCATCGACGCCGCCGAGCAGGCGATCAACGACCTGTGCGGCCGCAAGTTCACGGCCGACGGCTCGGCATCGGCTCGCACATACCGCGCACAGAGCTACCTCGCCGTAACCGACGACATCTCGACGCTGACCGGCCTGGTCGTCAAGACCGACACGTCGGCCGACGGCACGTTCGACACGACGTGGGCGTCGACCGACTACCAGGTCGAACCGCTGAACAACATCGTGAAGGGGCGCAGCGTCAACAACCTGCGTGCCATCGGGTCCTACACGTTCCCCGTGTACGGCGACGGCCAGGTGTGCGTCGAGGTGACCGCCAAGTGGGGGTGGCCGGCTGTGCCGGACACCGTGAAGCAGGCGGCGCTGATGCTCGCCTCGAGGCTGTATGGCCGCAAGGCATCGCCCATGGGCGTCATCGGCGTCGGGGACTTCGGCCCTGTCCGCATCTCGCGCTCAGATCCTGACATCGCGTTCCTGCTCATGGACTACAAGCGGGCCGGGCTGGCCTGACCATGGCCGACTACTCGGCGATCCGCGACGGCATCAAGACCCGCCTGGCGACGTCGTCGACGTTCATCCAGGTGGCCGACACCGCCCCGGACACGATCAGCCCGCCGTGCGCCATCGTCCTACCCGGCTCACCGGTCGTCGAATACCACCAGGCGTTCGCCAACGGCCTCGAGCGGTTCGTGTTCACCATCCTGGTACTCATGCAGCGCTTCGACGTGGCCGCCCAGCAGGACCTCGTCGACGGCCTCATGTCGGGTGCCGGCTCGGTGCGAGCCCTCATCGAGGGCGACCTGACCCTCGGCGGCAATGCACAAACCTGCCAGGTGATGTCGGCGACCTCTTACGGGGCCGTCGACTTCAACGAAACCACATTCCTCGGATGCGAATGGACAACGGAGGTCTACGCATGACCAAGAAGAAGAACGAATACACGGTCGTGGGGAACCACGCCGTACTGGGGCACGACCCCGGCACAACCTTCTCGTCGGACATAACCGACGAGCAGGCCCAGCAGCTCATCGACGGCGGCCACCTGGCAGCCGGCAAAGGCCCCAAGGAGGCATAAAAAATGGCAGAGTTTATCGGAGGTGCTGGCGCAGCAGCCACTGTGAATAGCGTCGACCTCTCAGACCACATCACCCAGGCGTCGTTGGAGATCAACTACGACGACGTCGAAACCACGGCGTTCGGCGATACGACGCGGACACGCATCGCCGGCCTCGGCGACGCAACCGTGAACATCACCTTCAACCAGGACTACGCGGCCTCAGAGGTCGACGCGACGCTGAACGGCATCGTCGGGACTGCCGTTGCCTTCGAGTTGACGCCCGAAGCCGGCGCAGTGTCAGCCACCAACCCGAAGTATTCCGGCTCATGCCTGATCACCAGCTACACGCCGATCTCAGCAGAGGTCGGATCGCTCGCGACGCTGTCGGTGTCGTGGCCGGTAACGGGAGCAATCACCAGGGCTACGTCCTAACCAGGAAGGGGGGCCAAAATGCCCAAGGGAATGAGAGTCGACTTCGCTATCACGCACGACGGCGAAGCCCGAACCGTCACAGCAGGACCCGTGTCCATCGTCGCCTTCGAGCGCAAGTGGGGCGTCGGGTTCATTGCCATGATCAGCCAACCCCACGTCGAGCACCTGGCGTGGCTGGCCCACGATGCGCTCCACAAGCAGGCCCTGGCCGGCAACGGCCCGGCGATCAAGCCGTTCGACGAGTGGCTTGCGGGCCTCGACGACATCCGTGTCGTCAATGAGGGCGAGGAGCCGGTCCCTTTGGCTGGGACTCCCTGACCGTCCAGGTCGCCGCGTTGGCGGTGCGGACAGGGATCTCGCCCAGGGAGCTCTACGAGCTCGACGCCACGATGCTCGACGCGATGTGGAGGGTGCTGTCCTGGCAGGTCGACGAGCAGAAGAAGGCAGCAGACCAGGCGAAGGTGAGGAGGCGCAGGTGACAGTCAAACCGCTAAAGACATCGAGCAAGCTGTCCGGCGACGTCGAGATCTTCGGCCTCAAGGAGATGCAGCGAGCGCTACGCAAGGCACCGCCGGAGACCAGGAAGCGTGTCAACGCCGGCTCGAAGGAGGTCGCCGAGCATGTCCTGAAGCTGATGAAGGTCCGCGCCATGTGGGTGCCGCACGCCCGCCAGTACGAGCTCGTCGTCCCGTCGCTGCGTGCCATCGCCGGTCGCACCCCCCGGATACGTTTCGGGGGGACACGCAAGGCCCGCGTGTCACGCAAGGCGCGCCCCTCTGTCGGCGAGTTCATACACGGCGTCGAGTTCGGCGGCGGCAGGTATCGCCGAACAGGTAGGGGTGGTTCGACGATGCAGTTCCCGCCCCACCTGGGCCGCAAGGGGTACGTCATCTTTCCGACGATTGTCGCCTCGCATGAGTTCATCAAGAGGGAATATTCCCGCCAGATCGAGAAAGTGCTGAAGGGCCTCTGATGGCATCACCGGTTCGCACCCTCACAGTCAACTTCGTTGGCAAGACGAAGGACCTGGACAAGGCGTTCAAGCGCGTGTCCAAGGGCTCGAGCCTCATGTCGGACAGGATGGCGCGGGCAGCGTCGATAGGCATGGGCGCGTTCGCAGGCATCGGCGCAGCCGTGGTCGGGGCAACAGCGGTGCTCAAGCCGATGATCGAGGGCGCTGCCGACGTCGAAGAGTCCCTCTCCAAGAACCGCGTCCTGTTTGGCGACGCCGCAGCTGCTGCGGAACGGTTCGCCGAGGGCTCGGCTGAGGCGATCGGTATGTCGCGCCGCGAAGCCCTCGAGGCGGTCGGCGTGTTCGGTTCCCTGGCGCACGCAATGGGAATGCCCCAGGCCGAGGGCGTCGACCTGTCGGTCACGATGACGAAGCTCGCAGCGGACATGGCGAGCTTCGGCAACGTGTCCGTCGAGGAAACCCTGACCGCCCTCCAGGCCGGCCTCCGGGGCGAAGCCGAGCCGCTGCGCCGCTTCGGCGTCCTCCTCGACGCTGCAACGCTGAAGGCCAAGGCCCTCCAGATGGGCCTCATCGAGAACGAGAAGAAGGCCCTCACGCCGCAGGCCAAGGCGCTGGCCGCGTACGAAGTCATCCTCGAGCAGACGTTGATCCAACAGGACGACTTCATACGGACCTCGGACGGCCTAGCCAACCAGCAGAAGATCCTCGCATCCACGTTCGACAACATCAGCGTCGAGATCGGCGAGAAGCTCCTGCCGGCGTTCACATCGATTGTCACGTTCCTGAACGAGGAGTTCATCCCCGCGTTCGAGGACGCCCTGGACGACCCGTCGGTATACAACATCGCAAAGGGTTTCGGCTCAGTGCTGCACGCTGGCGTCGCGGCCGGGTATGTCGAGGGCGAAGTCGACGCCCCGATGATGGTCACCATCATGGAGATCCTGACCCTCGGCCCCGAGGACATCACCGGCCTGATCGGCATGGGCTGGGACATCTTCACCGGCGTGAAGTCCGGCTGGGATGGCGCTGCCGAGTCCAACCGCCTGAACTTTGTCGACCCGGACGTGATGGCAGAGTTCGGGCAAAACCTCGAGGGCATGTTCGCCGAGATCGCTGCGAACTTCGGAGTCGACATATCCGACGTGGTGAACCGTGAGGGCAGGCGCAACGAGCCCCCCCCCGGCGGTGGCCCGGCGGATGCCGAGATTGCTGCGATGATCGACCAGGCGGCCGCGGAGATCGGAGTCATCCTCGACATACACGACCCCGCAGCAGCCGACGCCGCCGCCCGTGCTGAGATGCAGGCCGCCCTCGACGCCGTAGCAGCCGACGCGGCCGCAGCCGCAGCCGCCGACGCGGCCGCCCGTGCTGAGATGCAGGTAGCCCTCGAAGCTGCAGCGGCCGCTCTCACCGCAGCCGCAGCCGACGCCGCCGCCCGCCTGGAGATGCAGGCCGGGCTCGACAAAGCCGCAGCCGACGCGGCCGCCCTCGCAGAAGCCGCAGCGGCAGTTGACGCCGCAGCAGCTGATCGTGGATTTACCCCCGCCGACGCCGTGAAAGTCGACGAGATGGCCGACATATCCGCGTGGCTGGCAGGCGGCGGTGCTCAGGCTGGCATGTTCGGAGCCGCTCCAGCGGTCAACGTGACGATCAACGCCCCGGCGGTCACCGGCAAGGAAGTCATCGACGCAATGGCCGAAGCGGTCAAAATCGGGGGTCCGATGAACCGTCAATGGATAGGCCAGTGACGTGGCGACCGCTACGCACACCGTCAACATCTTCCTCGACGGCCACTACCGAACCGTCACCGCAGACGTCCGAGCCGTCCAAATCTCCTACGGCCGCCTGCGCGTCACCGACTCGTTTAGGGCCGGCAGCTGCCGCATAAGCCTCAACAACCAGGACAACGCATACGGGCCGCTCGCAGGCGGCACATACGGCGACTCGCAATGGCTGAACGCAGAGGTGCGGGTAATGACGTCGATCAACGCCCCCGGCGTGGCGACAACCCTGTTTCGGGGCCGCATCGAGGACGTCGACACCCTGTACCCGAACTCGAGGGACTCGACGGTCATCGTCAAGTGCCTGGACGGCATGTCACTCCTGGCACGCACCGAGCTGACCGACGTGTCGTTCTCCCAGGAGGTCGGCTCGGTGCGCTTCTCGGCGGTGCTCGACGACTCCCAGGTCGCCTACCCCGCACAACCCGGCTCCCCGACGACGGCAGACCCGACGACGCGAGACATCGACGCCTCGTCGGTCACGATGCAGGCCGGCGACGTCGCGGAGATCAACACGACGACGTACACCGAACGCCTCTCACAGTCCGAGGACGGCGCAATCTTCGTCCGGCACGGCAGCGCCGGCGGCGCTGCGGTCACCGCCGGCGACCGGGGCGACATCCTCACCTACAAGAAGCGCTACGCCGACTCGGGTGTCACCGGGCTGACGTTCGGGGCCGGCGACGGCACCGCCGCAGCCGAGCCGGCGTTCACGAACATCACGACCATGTTCGGCACCGAGCTCCTCTACACGCGGGGCGTCTACCAGCGCACCGGCGGTGACGACCAGATATTCGACGAGAACGTGTTCGGCCAACCCGCCTACGGGATACGAACCCTGGTGCGCCGCAACCTGCTCAACGACTCCGACGACGACGTGCTCACAGCCTGCAAGAACTTCGTGGCCCTGCACTCCACGCCTGCTCTCAGGGTGTCGAGCCTCGAGTGCAAGCCGTTAGCGCTCACCGACGCCCAGGCCGAAAAGGTCGCCAAGCTGACGATCTTCGACGGAATCCGCGCCCAGTTCCAACCCATCGGAGCCGGCGCAGCGATGAACCAGGTGCTGAGAGTCGAATCGGTCACGCACGAGATCACGCCGAAGGACTGGACGATGCGCCTGGGTACGTCAGGCAGCGGCGACACCGTGTTTCTGATCCTCGACTCGGCCGACTTCGGCATCCTCAACACCAACAAGCTCGCACCGTAAGGAGACACCATGCCGGCACCAGCTGGTTTCAAGACATTTGTGGCCGGAGCGGTGCTCAGCGCCACCAGCGACGTGCAGGTGTACCTCATGGACCAGGTCTGCACCGTCTGGAATGACGCCTCGGCCCGCACGTCCGGCCTCGGCTCGCCGGCCGAGGGCCAGATGAGTTACCTGAAAGACACAGACAAGGTCTACACCTACGACGGTGGTGCGTGGGTGGAGCTCGGAGCGTCCCCCGAGGACGCGAACACAATCATCGGTCTCGAAATGTTCCTCTAGGAGGACAACATGGCAACCTATTCCAAGCGGCTCCTCAGCGGGTCAACGAACGGCAAGGGCATAAAGGTCGTCCAGACGGCCACAGCCGGCACGACGATCCATACCGCCGTTTCAGGAGCGTCGGACCTCGACGAGTTGTGGGTCTACGCCGTCAACTCGTCAGGTGTGGACGTGAAGCTCACCCTGGAATGGGGCGAGGCAACCGCCCCGGACGGCAACATCGAGATCACGGTCCCGGCCGAATCGGGCCTGATGCTCCTGACCCCCGGCCTGCTCCTGCAAAACAGCCTGGTCCTCAAGGCGTTTGCCGGCAGCGCCAACGTGATCATCATTCACGGCTACTGCAACCGGATCACCGCCTGATGAGTGTCCGCTTCGGGTCCAGGTCGAGGCCGGGGACGATGGTGTCTACGTGGCTGAACAGCCTCGTGTCGGGGGCCGTTCCTGGGGGCTATTTCGGCGGCGGGTTCCGCGGGGCGCAGGTCGACACAGTTGACAAGTTCGACTTCTCGGATGACAGCCGCTCCACGTTAGGTACTGGGTTGTCGGCTGCCACCAACGGCAACGCTGGGATGGCTAACAGCGGCACGGCGGGCTATTTCGGCGGCGGGTACGACGGGTCGTATGCGTCGACCGTTGACAAGTTCGCTTTCTCCGACGATTCCCGAACGACGCTGGGTACTGGGTTGTCGGCGGCCCGCTACTACCTCGCGGCGATGGCGAACTCTGGGACGGCAGGTTATTTCGGCGGCGGGTTCACGGGGTCGTATGCGGACACGGTCGACAAGTTCGACTTCTCCGACGATTCGCGGTCGACGTTGGGGACAGGGTTGTCGGATGGCACCAACCTTCTCGCGGGCATGGCGAACTCTGGGACGGCGGGTTATTTCGGCGGCGGGCAGGTCGACACAGGCGCAGGTTCGTATGTGGACACGGTGGACAAGTTCGCCTTCTCGGATGATTCGCGGACGACGTTAGGTACTGGGTTGTCGTCGTCCATCCGCGGTCTCGCTGGGATGGCTAACAGCGGCACGGCAGGTTATTTCGGCGGCGGGACCACAGGTTCGTATGTGGACACGGTGGACAAGTTCGCTTTCTCGGATGATTCCCGAACGACGCTAGGGACAGGGTTGTCGTCGGCCCGCTACTACCCCGCAGGGATGGCGAACTCGGGCACGGCTGGCTATTTCGGCGGCGGGACCACAGGTTCGTATGTGTCAACGGTGGACAAGTTCGCTTTCTCGGATGACAGCCGCTCCACGTTGGGGACAGGGTTGTCGACGGGCGTTTCCGAACTCGCTGCGATGGCCAACGGGAGCATCTAATGAACATTCACGACGCAATCACAGAAATCCAACAACCCCGCAGCCGCTACCAGCTGGAGCATTTCGTAATCGGGCAGCACGACACGGCCGAGATGCGGTTCTACCAGTTGTGCCTGGAACTGCAGGACATGGGTTTCAAGTTGCGGATGGCTGAACTGAACGTCAAGAAAACTGAGGTCGAGATCGCCCGCCTGGTCGCTACCGGCGACGACCTCGACGCGCTCGAGGCTGAGGAGAAGCAGGTCGGCCTGGAACAGACCGAGATCGTCATGAAGGGCGCTGAACGCGAGCTCGCGATCCTGACGGACCTGTTCGACGAGTCCCAGAAGTTCACCCGCGACGAGATCGAACACGCCCAGCCTGAGTATTGGCAGAAGCGCCTCACCCGTCAGACCAATCTCCAGATCATGGCCGGCGGCGTCCAATGGGCGCAGCTCGACTCGCTTCGCCAGGCCGGGCTCCTCGACGAACTCATCGCCGAGCGTGAACGGCAAACCAGCAACGGCCACCAGGAGCTCACCCCATGATTTACCTCAAGTGGAAACTCTCCGACGACGGCACCTGGGGGACTGGCCCCGAGGGGACCATCGCCGCCCGCGGCGGCCGCGCCGGAGCCTCCTGGGCCGTCGATGATGACGGCTACCGCGTCGGCTACCTCACCCAGACCGCCAACCTCGACGACCTCGAGGTCTGGGACGTGACAACGCAGACCGAAGCCGACGCGCTCACGTTCTGCCAGGCCCTTTACGGCGACGCTGAGGTGCTCCCCGACGGGCGCATCTCCGGGCCACCACCGGACGATGACCCGGAGTGACGACCTCGAGCTCCTCGAGGGCTACCGCGACGACGGGGACGAGAACGTCGCCGCCCTCGACCCGTTGCTCGTCTGGCGGCTCGCGTCGGCGTACCGCACAAGCGACCTCCTCGCCGAGAAGGTCACCATCGAGTCAGGCGTCCGAACCGTCGCAGAGCAGGAATACCTCTACGACCGGTACCGGTTCCACGGCGGCAACCTCGCAGCGAACCCGGCGCGCATCATCGGCACCGGGTCCGGCGGCACCTGGCGAGGCTCCTACCACATGGCACAGGCGTCGGGCCTCGGGTACGCAGTCGACCTCACCCACCACGGCAAGGCGTCCTGGCCGGACATCACCAAGGTGCTCAAGGGCTGGGGATTGCATCGAACGGTCGACGGGGAACCCTGGCACTACCAAGCACAGACAGTCGACGGTCCGCTCGAGGGACCGTTCCCAGAATGGTGGAAAGGCGACATGCCCGTGGAAGATGACACAGTCGACTGGTTACGCACCGTGGAGGCGATCATGCACGCAGGCGACCAGGTGGCCGCCAACCCTGTCCGCAAGGGCAGCCGCGGCGACGAGGTCGCCATCATCCAGGCGCACCTCACGCTCGCCGGGTTTCCCCTCGGGACGGTCGACGGCGTCGCCGGCAAACGCACCGACAAGGCGATCGAGGACTACCAGGCGCTCAATGCTCTAACCATCGACGGCATCGTCGGAATCAACACCTGGAACCGATTGTGGAGGACAACATGAACGACATCCTGACCAGGGCAGGCAAAACATGGTTGCAGACGTTCGTCGGCCTGCTGGTCGCATCGTGGGCGTCCCGAACCATCAACATCGAGACACTCGACCCGCTCCAGGAGCTCTCCACGATCGCCGGGCTCGCCTTCGCGTCCATTCCGGCCGCCGTGAGCGCCCTTCAGAACAGCCTCAAGCTTGCCAAGCCCGGTGCCTGAGCTCGTCGCCTCTGTCGGCATCATCTCCGCGGCGACCATCTCGGCCATCTCGGCTGTCCTGGTCGCACGCCTCCGACTCGACTACCGGAACCAGAACGGCACCCAGGTCGACCTCCTCCGCGAGATCAACAAACGCACGACACGCATCGAGGAACGGGTCAACGACCACGGCGAACGGATCGCCACCATCGAGGGCCGACAAGCGGCGCAATAGTGGAAAAGGCGACGAAGCTGATCGCAGCCGTCGCCGCGTTGGCGGTCGCGTTGGGCGGCCTCGCAGCCGCGTTCGGCTTCGGCAGCGAACCCGCTCCGACCGGCACCCTCATCATCCTCGACAGCCCTGATGCGTACCGGGCGTTCCTCGAGTCGCACCCCGGCTGATCGCTGTGACAGATGGCTTCGCAGCTGGTAACGATCTCCCCAGCAGATGCCCGCCCCCGCCCCGGCGGGGGTCTTTTCACGTCTACGTCGAGCACCGGTTCATCGCTTCACGCATCTCGGCGGTGGGGCGGCCCCGGACGTAGATCGACGTCGTGCGAATATTGGAGTGGCCGAGCAGCTGCTGCGTCATAAACAAATCACCCGTTTCCATCCACAGCCGTGTGGCGGCGGTGTGCCGTAGGGCGTGGAGGTTGACGCCTGGGCGGTAGATCCCTGCGCGTTGCATGAGGAGCCTGGAGCGTTCGCTGATCGTCGCGGGCCGTAACCCTCGCCCCGAGGTGGTCGAGATGAGTAGCGGCCCCGGGGCCTCGCCGCGCTCGTCCAGGTAGCGCCCGATGCGAACAGCGGTTGCCTTCGTGAGCGGCGTCCATCGCTGTTTCCCGCCCTTGCCGTTCACGAACAGGACCTGGCCGTCGAGGTCCACGTCGGCCATCTCGAGGTGCGCCATCTCGGAACGTCGCAGGCCCTCACAAATACCCAAAGAAACCATGACCTCGTCGCGGGCGTTGCACACGGTGAGGAGCTTGCCGACGTCGAGGTCACGCAGCGGCCTCGGAACCGGTGTCGGCACCGCCGGGGCCACCAGGTCGACGTCGACGCCGTACCAGGCGAGCAGGCCACGCACCACCGACCACCTGGAGCGCCGATAGTTGGCCGACAGGCCGACCCCGGTGATCCACTGCTGCACCGCCGTGGTCGTCACCTCGAGGCCGGTAAACGCACGCTCGAACTGGATCAGGCAGCGCCTGAACCCGTAGGCCGATCCCTCATTCCACGCACCCGACGCGACCTTGTGCTCGACGTAACGGTCGACCCGGCCCCCGCTCCAGATCACGCTCGGGAGTATGGCATCCCCCGGCCGACTTGACAGGTGCGGTATCTTCCAATCGGTGCCTTCATCCAGTTTCACCTAACGGCCCCCTACGTCGTCCCCTGACGGCAACGGATCGCTGCGAAGTGGAGCCTAAGCGGGCACCCCAACCAACTACAAGACCGGGGGGCGGCCTTATGAACATCACCAGAGTCTCCGAGAAGCTCGAGGCGTTTCGCAGGGACTTTCCACCACGCGACTACGCGATCATCCAGGACTTCGACGAGGACATCGTCGGGTCCACAGCGAGGGTCGTCGGCCATTGCCGCATCGTCGACGTCGCCACCGGTGTGGTGCTCGCAGAAGCACACGGCACCCGCGCCCTGCGTGAACCCGTCGCCGGAGCTCAGGGCCACAAAGACACCCGCGACCCGGACAGGGCGATGACACAGGCCCTTGGGCGGGTGCTCGGCCTGATGGGATACGCCGACGCTGCCGGCATCGAGGGCGACACCGACGAGCCCGACGAAACGGGCGTGGATGAAGCTGCTGCACCGCCGGCACCCAAGGCCGTGTCGAACCACCCCGCCGCTTCCAACCTGACGCACCTCGACGCTGCCAGGGCTGCTGTGCGCGGCGAAGCACCTCCCATACCTGCCGGTTCGGTCGACACCGCCGAGCTGAAGCAACGCCTCAACGACCTGGAACCGATGATGCGGGGAAAAGTCCGGGCCGGCCTGTCGATGGCCGGCTTCCCGACCGAGATCCCCGACCGGATGGCCGGGGAAGCGTTCGGGGACCTCGCAGCATTCGTCGAGAAGGAGATCGACACCCTCGCCTCGCAGTCACCCGTCGAACCGACCCAGGCACCTCTCGATCTGCCGCCGCTTCCCTCGGCGACCTGACCGCCCTCCAGATCCGCGTGTACGAGCTGCTGTGCGACCTCGGCAAGGCAACCGACGACGCCCTCGTCGACGCATACGAGCACCGCTTCGGCCAGGTAAGCCCGTCGACGGTTCGCACCCGTCGCCGCGAGCTGCAGGACGCCGGCGCTGTCGAGGTGGTCGGCCATGCAACGACAAAGGGAGGCAACCGGTGCCGCGTGTACCAGGCAGCGCCGTCGACGTCCTCTCGGGCGTAGTCACCGAAGCGCAATGGCAGCAGACAGTCGTCGACGCCGCAGAGCTGTTCGGGTGGTGGGTGTTCCACGACCACGACAGCCGGCGCAACCATGCGGGTTTCCCCGATCTGTGCCTGATCCGGCCTCCACGCGTCCTGTTCGTCGAGCTGAAGCGGGAAACGGGGAAGGTCACCAGGGCCCAGGAGGAGGTGCTCGGAATGCTCGCCGCGTGCCCAGGGGTGGAAGAACGAGTCGCACGGCCCTCAGACTGGGCCTCATTAGTGGAGTGGCTGTCCTGACGATGCTGTCATGCACAACCGAGACTCTCGGCACCTCGGTGCCAGGGTCGCCACTCCCACCGGTGCCGTCGAGGACGACGGAGCCACAAGCATCGACCACGACGCCGACCACGGCAGTCCCGTCGACGCTTCCGCATCGTCCTGGGGCGACGACGGCACCGGCCATTCTCCGGCGGGAAACAGTGACATCAACGCCGCCGACGACCACGACTGAGCGGCCCCTGGTGCTCGACGAAGACGTGACACCGGGACCCGGCGACATCGACCTGATGCCGGCCTCCCAGGTGCTCGACTGGCGGCCCCTGGTGTCGGTGTGGTTCCGCGCCGCCGACGTCGACCGGGTGCTCCACATCATCGCCTGCGAGAGCTCAGGCCGTTGGAACGCCGAGTCGAAACGCCTAGCCGACAACGGCATGAGAGCACAAGGGCTACTCCAGCACCTCGACGGGTACTGGCCCTCGAGGTCCAAGGCCGCCAACAAGGCCGGTTACACGAACTACGGCGACATCTGGTCGCCGTCGGATCAGGTCGCCGTTTCGGCGTGGCTCGCATACAACACGCCTCAGGGCTTCGGGCACTGGGTGTGCAACGAGGGGGAAACATGACAACCGACGACAATATTCACCGGCTGACGAGGATTCCGAGGTCGATTCAGGAGATGTTCCCGGCGGCCTCGGTTTGCGTCGTCCTGGGCTCCGACGCTCACGGCGGCCGGGAGCGCCATCCCGGTGAGGGCGATGCGTGGATCATCGCAAATGCCGACGGTGTGCGCCTGGCGGTCACTGGTCGAGGCCAGTTCATCCAGCTGGACGAAAGAAGCGCCAATCGGCTCATATCGGCCCTCACCGAGGCCCTGGACATGCACAAACTACGGGGTGGACCAGATGTGGACTAGGTCACATATGGGCCACATGGGATGTTCCATAAATCGTCTACTCATTTATGGAACACCGACCTGGAGCGCAACATGAGCCTCAGGTCGACGGAATGGGTGTGGCGACATTCGCCGGCACGCAACGGAGCCCGCCTGGTACACCTCGCCCTGGCTGACATTGCCAGGTGCTCGTCGTGCAAGGTGGATCGCAAGTGTGGCTGTGGGGAGGTGCTCGCCCTGTGGGCCAGCCTCGGCCTCCTCGAGGCCCGCACCGGCCTATCCAGGACAGCTGTGAAGGGTGCTCTGCGGGAGCTGTCCGACGCCGGCCTGGTCGAACGCACCTCGGGCGGTTACGGAACGGAGGCGTGCTCGTACACGCTCACGATCCCCGACGGGCCCGCAGGTGTGCCGTGGGTGTTCCACCCCGCTACCGGGTGGGGGTACGGGGCCGGAAACGACCCGGAGGGCGACACGGGGCCTGTGCGTGCGTCGGGGGTCACATATGGCCCCCCTGTGGAAAGTGGGAGGAATGGGGGGTCAGATTCCGTCGCTAGGGGGTCACATTTAGACGCTAGAGGGTCAGATTCCGACCCCTATACAGTTACAGATACAGAAAAGAAGGAAACCGGCTCAGAATCCTGTGGACAACTAACCACCGCTGAGCACCTCGCCTACCTCCAGGCAGCTCGACATGGATGACGAGACAGCGCCCTCTCTACCCGTAGAACCTCCATTACCTCCACAAGGTCCACAGGATGGAGGTTGTGGAGGAAATGGACCTCCCACGGAGAGAGAGGGCAAGCCGTTCCCGTGGAAGGCACTCCACAGGTCCCTCACCCGCCGCATCGGGGAGCTCGTCGACCAGGCGGCCCGCCTCGACTGGCTGCTCAACGAACTCAAGGTGCTCGACAGCGTCCATTCCGAGTTCCACGTCGTCGACGATGAGTGACCTGCGTAACGCAATGACCCGCCTCTCAGCGTCCTGCCACCTCGTCGCCCTCGACATCGACACCCTGGAGGGCCTCGCCTACGAACGCACCGTGTCAGACGCCGTCAAGGTGTCAGGCGGCGACGTAATCGACCTGCACGCCGTGGGCGACCAGCGGGCACGCACCGCCCTCACGGGCATCGAACGACACGTCGGCCCGCTCCTCGAGCACCTCGACAACGCAATCAAGCTGCTGCACGCCGGTTCGGCCGACCCGCCTCCCAGGACACGCCGCCAGGTCACCAAGGGAGAGCTCAGGGAAGCACACGAAGCCCGAGAGCGCCGCAAGGGCCGGGGCGAATACGCGCCCGAGCCCGCCAGGCCCCAGCCGAGGATCGACTAATGGTGGCGATGCCGGTGCGCCTGTTCCCGGTTACCGAGGGTAAGACCTCCGACGAGTGCTACACGCCCAGGTCGCTGTTCAACCTGCTCGACATCGAGTTCGACCTGGACCCGGCATCCTGCCCGAAAGAGCTGTCAGCGGTACCAGCTCGGCGCATCTACACCGTCGAGGACGACGGCCTGTCTCAACCGTGGGAAGGCCGCGTATGGCTCAACCCGCCCTATTCCAAGCCTGCCCCCTGGGTGGACCGGTTCATCGACCACGGCCACGGCATCGCCCTGCTCCCCGACTGGTCTGGTGCGGCATGGTGTCTGAAAATCTGGAACGCGGCCGATGCTGTCGCCAAGAAGCCCGGCAACACACACTTCGGTTGTCCAGACGGCTCGAGTCGACCCATCCTCCAAGGGCTGCTCCTGTTCGCGATGGGGCAGGACTGCGTCGAAGCCATCAGCCGAGTTAGCAGAGCTCGACGATGACCCCCGAGCATGGCATCGACCGGTTCGACGACTGCCGGCAATGCGGCGGCAAATACCGCTATTTCTCAAAAGCAGCGTTCGAGATATGCGACGAATGCGGCCACAAGCGGCGTTACTCCGACACGTCCCCCTGGTGGGAACGCGCAGCCTGCAAGGGCCTCGACATCGACGTGTTCTACCCCCGACGAGGCAACCCAGCGAAGAAGGCGAAACGGATCTGCGCGAGCTGCCCGGTGCAACACACCTGCCGGGCGTATGCCCTGATGGCAGGCGAACGAGTCGGCATCTGGGGCGGCCTCAACGAGAAGGAACGCCGCCTCATCCGAGCGGGCCGAGGCTTCATCGACATCAAGTGCGCCGATTGCGCCGGCTGGTTCACCCCGACCAGCAGTCGCCGCATCTACTGCGACGAGTGCAGCACCGCCGAAGTCCGCGCCGAACGCCGAGCCCGTTCCTCCCGAGAATGGCGACTCCGGCGTGCCAGCTAATCCCACACGCTGTCACGACCGAGATGCACACTTGTGCTCAGGTCGAACCAGTGCGCCCAAGAGTGATCTGCCTCGAACGAGGCTGCGGCAACCTCACCGAGCACCCACCCCGGTGCGAAGAACACTCGACACACCGGACACCGCTCGGACCCAACCGCCTGCCACACACCCACTACGGCCGAGCCTGGACGACGTTCTCCAAGCAACTACGACGCGAGCAGCCCTGGTGCAGCCGATGTGGAACCGACGAGGACCTCACCGTCGACCACGTCCTGCCCGGCACCGGAGCCGGCGGCTACATGGTGCTCTGCCGGCGGTGCAACAGCGCCAAGGGCACTCAGGACAAGCGATTGCGCCGGGTGCTCGACACGATGTGAGGGGTGGCCTTTTTGAGGGGCCGAGCGGACAC
>Ga0209128_1001368_pt1 | contig 16691 bp, 18 predicted proteins | sample ETNvirnome_6_100_FD_184072 | JGI IMG/M metagenome (GOLD analysis project Ga0209128, IMG submission 184072) | Marine viral communities from the Pacific Ocean - ETNP_6_100 (SPAdes) (version 2) | ecosystem: Environmental > Aquatic > Marine > Oceanic | place: Pacific Ocean | collected 2013-06-19 | reverse complement strand
TGGGATATTCTAATATACACCATTAAAGATTGGGCCTCGTATCCATATGAACAGGCTAGTGAATATAACAAACTGGTAAAGGATTTTCGAAATCTTCTAGGGAAAGAGAAGATCAGAAGACTAAAAGGGCGCGCCACTCCAATGCCGGCCTCAACGTTAACTGGCGGTTGGCCAATGCCGGCCTCAACGTTAACTGGCGGCTCCAAGGAGAAGCAACGTTATGATTCTTATGTAAAAGATTTAACAAACTTGGAAGCGCTTTTTACAAAAAAGCACTATGATATGGTGATTCTTTGGCTGGAGAGATATATGAAAGAGCAGGGTACAGTTTTTGATGATATTCTCGAATTAATGCAAAGAGAGGTCCGTGGCCACGGCGCCGCGATCGCGTTGGACAGCGCCGCCCTGCACGCACTCAAGATCCCTCCGCATAAGTATCACAAGCCCAGGACCAAAAAGTTAGAATTAAAAGATATAGCAGCATTAAATAAAGCTTTGATAAAGAACTCGTGGGAACAGAAATCGCCAAATAATAAAACAGCGAAACATTCTAGGAATCCAGAGAAAATGACTAGCTCATGGCGTGAAATGGAACGCGATATGTTAAATAAAACCAATCTAGGAAAGCTTTGGTATGGTTCGATGATGCTAGCAAGAAATCGCTCCTACGATTTTGATAGAAGTTCTAGACATGGTATGAAGGTTTGGAGAACTATACTCCAAAAGCTATGGGGCATTGATGGAATTGTTGATATGGGATCAGTAGGTCCATGGACTGGGTCAAGCGCGCTCATTCATAAATCAGAACCAACCCAAGCAGTGTTCTTTTCAAAATCAGCTTTGCAACACGTAACAACTTTGAAGAATACAGAGACTCCCGAGTCTCTTAAAAGAAGAAAGCAAGGAAAAATTCGAAATATTCAAAAAATGCTTGCTTCATCAGTTAAGCGCGAGTGGAATGAAATCTATGCCGGTATTATAGAAGATTGGTCGTCTTCTGAATTTTTAAAAAAGCGTTATGAAAGAAAGAAGAAGCTTCTCCTTGGGGCAGATGTCATGATAAACAACTTAATTAGTTGGGCACCGCCCGAATTATCTAGCAAAGTATTGGAAGAGTCTTGGTGGAAGGTTTTTTCAAATATAACGTTAGACGAGATGGATAGTTATTCGGCAGCTGTGGATCATTCCGTAGAGCCGATGATGATGCATGTTCGTGAGCAGCTTTCTAAAGAAATATTTGAGGAGTGGCATGCAGTAGCAATGGCTGTGATCTTTTATAAAATAAAAGAAATATATGGTGGAACTGAATATTCCTTCATCGGCTTACCCCATAAACAAAAAGGACAACTCATGACTTATACAGATAATATATTAAACGAAATACATGGATTCTCTAGACCCACCACGCACATGTTAAAAAAAGAAGATCTAATAGCAGCGACACGCAAGATGACTCAACTACATGATTCTATCAATAAAATGTACCTTTCAAGATTAACTTCTCTTCTTGCGCCGGGTCTTTCTAAAGATGAAATACTACACGCCGACAACAAGGTCGTGAGCGCAGCGAATGATTTTTTAAAGAGCTTAAAATAAAGCTTTTACTATTACAAATCTGGACTAGACGTAATATATAACTATTTATTGTAGAATATAGTAGGAGCCTTACTAATGAAGAAGTTATTTGAAAGTTTTCGAAGATATATCAACGAAGAAGATGACGAAGTTGACCAACACAGGATGTCGAAACTAGTTGATAGATATAAAGAGCTGGACACAAAAGAAAAAGAGTTTGACAAACAAATGCCACCTATCCCTGATGATAAAATAGGGGCAGAAATAGTCCTGCAAGGGGAGTATCGTCGCGTTTATGGCGATGAGTTTGGTGATCTTACACAAAGAGATTTTGACGATCTTAATGATATATTGATGCATCAAGCTAGTAGTTCTGAGTCAATCGAGTCACATATTGAGTCGGTTTTTCATCCTATTCACTCAATGTCTAGACATGATGTATTGGAAACCACGACTAATCCTCGTCATTTTTGGGCAAAGACTCGAAAAGATTTGTCTATTAAGCTTTTTGAAATATGGGCAGAAAAGATATTTGAACAATGGCCGGCAGATTCTAGCCATTGGGGTTCTTTTGATGAGGAACCTATTCTGAATAAACTTGGCCACAGTCGTTATGGGGGTTATGCTCATATGCGTGACATCTTCAAAAACGATCTAGTCCATTATATGACCCCAGGAAGGAAAAAGAGGGGTGTTCAGAAGGAGGCGAAGTTATCCATTATGCAGGCGAAAGATCTTTTAGAAAATGTTTCAAAGAATATACACTTCGCTAGCCTACAAACTGGCCCCCAGGGTTATATATTGGCTATGAAAGCACTTCAAGAAGTGGAATATGCCCCCATGAGTGCGACCTCACAAAAGCCTCCTGTAAAAAACATCCCAAATGAAGAAGAAACTGGATGGGATGAATAAAAAGTCTCCAAATATGAAGAGGCTGTTTGAAAGCTTTCGAAGATATACTGAAGAAGTAGAGATCGAAGAAGCAACAAGAGCCTCCAAAGAAGGAGTGAAGCTTCCCTCCACTCTAGAACAATTAAAAAAGTATGTAGTTGCTGATAGCGAAAGGCCCACACACTTTATTCAGTTTTCTAGTATCAATAAGCTTGGTATGAACCCTAGTTCAAGGTTTAGAACACCTATGGGTATATATTCTTATCCCTTGATAGAAACTATGTTCAATCAACTCAAAAAAGGAGATATTCCCTTTGCATCGGGCAGAGATTATATTATTGTTTTCAAACCGAAATCAGGAAGCAATATATTGGTCGCAGGAATTGACTCTATTAATCACGACCAGTTTAATTCTATGGCTGAAAAACTGTTTACTAAAGAAGCAGCTAGATTAGCAGGGAACTTTGAGTTTTATGAAGAGGCCAATGCTTATAGAAATGGTTATGTTCTTTCCCAAACAGTTGATAGTCTATTGAAGCAAAGCATGCAAGAACCTGGACCAGGGCATTATGGACCAGACTATGCCACACGTAGGAAAAATGCTCTAAGAGATGTGCCTGGGCCCAAAGAATCAAAAGTATTTGAATATATGGCCGACGGCTTTCTTGATTGGATGAAAGCTAGGTTCTACGGACTGCCAAGATATAGCTCCATAATGAAGCGCCTACGGACTGATGAAAAGACTAGTGGTGATTGGAACAGAAGAAGCCCTGTTTGGGGTATTGTAATACATATTTTTCAAGATTGGGCTTCCTATCCATATGAGCAAGTAGGAAAGTATAGCGAGGTAATGAGAGATTATAAAGCTATAACTGGTAAAAAAAGACTAAGAAGAATGCGAGAGCAAGATTATCAAGAAGACCACGAGAAAACACAACGCTGGCGTATTACTCGTTATAACAGATACAAGAGAGAGTTTGAAAATCTTGAAAAGATTTTCACCAAGAAACACTATGATATAGTTGTTGAGTGGTTAGGGCAATATCTAGAAGAGCCTGACAATGCTTTCGAACAGGTGGCAAAAGATGCACTAATGGATACTAGCTTGGGGCTAAAACTAAAAGATATTGCCGATCTCAACCGTGATCACCTGCATGCGAGTTGGAAAAAGACAATCCCCGGAGATTTTAATGAACCTCTACCAAGTCCAGAACGAATGACAAGCGCTTGGAGTAGTATGGAGACGTATGCACGAAACAAGACCTACCTAGGAAAACTTTGGTATGGTTCGATGGTTTTGGCTAAGAATCGTCATGAAGACGGAGATAGCAAAAGAGGTCCGAATCGTGGCATGAAGGTTTGGAGAACTATACTCCAAAGGCTATGGGGTATTGATGGAATTGTTGATATGGGATCAGTAGGCCCAGCATCCCCGTTTTCCGCTGCGATCATTCATTCATCAGAACCAATCCAGGCTGTGTTCTTTTCAAAATCAGCTTTGGAACACGTAACAACTCTAAAAAACACAGAGACTCCCGAAGCTATTCACCGAAGGAAAGTGGTAAAACAAAAAAAGATTGCCGACATGCTAATTCCAGTATTCAAAAGAGAATATAATGAGTTATACGGAGGTATTATTAAATCTTGGGATATGCCACAAGACCTAGCACAAAAGAGAGCGAAAGACGAGGCCTACATTCTTTCTCCAGAAAACATTCTGAATTCCTTGCTTCGTCTTCAGGGCCGGCTCCAGAACGTGGTCACAGAGAATAAAGAATATATATGGTGGAAGACTTTATCAGAGCTTTCTCTAGAAAAACCAGAGAATATTAGTGATCAGCAAGGGATGGTTGATACTACTATGCTAGCATTTCGCCGCCAGATATCTCTAGATATCTTCGAAACATGGGAACGCCTCACGCGGCCAACAATAAATTATAAAATTGGCTGGTTGTATCGCGGCGAGGACAGGGCCTTGCCTTATAAAGACACAGAAGACTGGTATACCACAATGTCTCGGGCGTCTTACTCTTTAAGGCGCATTTATGATTTTCATTTTTCGCGAATTGATCAAGAACTTAAATCAAAACCGTTTGGTATAAAAGCAAAAAATGGAATGATTGATAAACAAGCACTAATAAGAGCAAGAGATAAAATAGTCCAGGTACACGACTCTATCGATAAAATATATAAGAAAGAGAGAGAAAAAAGCCTTGGGCCAAGCTATCAAAGCTGGGAGTGGCAGGAAGGCGCCCACGAAGTGCGCGACTACTTAAAGGGCTTACCAAAATAATATAAAAGGAATCACAAGATGAAAAGAGTCATTATCTCGGATCTTCATATTGGAAGCAAATATTCCAATGAGGAAGCCTTAATTGATTTTCTTTCTTCTTTAGAGTGTGATGAACTTATTCTTGCTGGTGATATTATAGATTTTATAAAGATTCCTTCGTTCACAGAGAGAAGCGCAGCATTATTTAAAATACTGGACAACTTCGATCGAAAGATCGTATATATTGTCGGCAATCATGACGCCTCTTTCTGCGGGCTTATTGGAAAATCAATATTTGGCGTCGACTTTGTTAGGGAATATAAATTCCGAGACGGAAAAAGAGTTTACAAAGTTGAGCACGGAGATAAATACGATACAGGGATCTTAAAGTATCCTTTGATTGTAAGTCTTTTTTCTGTCTTACAGGATTACATTGAAAGGTGGTTAGCTGTCGATATTACGACATGGTGGCGTAACCTATTATTAAAAAAAAGAAAACTTCGAAGAATTTGGGATATAATCTCCCGCGATAAGCATATTGATGTACTTATTATGGGTCATATACATACCCCGGAAGTTTTAATATGGGTAAATGAATATGGCAAAATCAAGACTTACGCAAATGCAGGTGATTGGGTCGAACATCAAACTTATATTATTGTTGATAAGGATGTTATAAGACTCAAGAATTGGAAAACGAAAAAGAAGAAAATCCCTTCAAAAGGGGACAAAAAGTTAGATATAAGCACTCCAAGCAAGACAGGGTTGGTAAGGTGGTCTCATATGGTTGGGCGAAAATCGGTATAGAAGGAAAAACAAAGATCTTTGGTGGTCCATTGGTCCTAAGAGGAATGGTTTTGGTACAATGGTGGCGAGATGGAAAATGGAGCGACTGTATTGAATACGTTGATGATTTGGAGGCTTGCTGACTAGTTATAAGCACAGAGGAACAACATAATGGCAGAGAATGTATCTAGATTTATCGACATGGTGATAAGGCACTCTTCAGTCTTGGTAATACCACTTATACTTTGGGGTGTAAAACTGGAAGTCAACAATGCAGTCAGAGATCAGCAAATAGTTCAACTAGAAAGAGAAATGGAAAACCTGAACCAGATTAATGAGGCTGTACAGGAGTATGCTGTAGAACTTGGAAAAGTTGATCAAAGATTAGAGTCTATGGATAAAACAGTTTCAGAGATTCGACAAGATATTAAAGATCTGCTTAGGAGAGAATAGTGAGGAAGATTCCTTCATATTGTGTTTTTATTATTTTGTGCTTTTTGTCCCTGTATTTTTACTCTCCTGCCACCAGCAAGGCAAAAGTGGATTTTGTTCTTGAGGAACAGTGCCTCTATAGTGATGGGGAGATTTTAGAACGAACAGGTGAAGTTCAAAAGGAACTTGAACAGATTCAGAAAGATTTGAAAGAATATAGAAGAAAGAGGAAAAAATGAAAATATTTAAAAAGATTGGTTCATGGTACTTTGCACTTGGTTTAGGTACTATTTTTGGAGCCGTTATCTCTGGCGTAGTGACAAACGCAGTTTACCACTTATCAGGAGAATCAGTAGAAGCGTTTAAGATCCTTCAAATAGAAGAGTGTCTTAAAGAGAGACTGGAGGATCTAGAATCGAGTGAGTAAAAAGCCCTAATAAGAGAAAACAGCCCGCTAGCGGGTTCTTTTGTTTGGACACTAGTTATATTGAGGTCTTCGGATCTCTAAAGGCAAATAAAATAATGGCCAAAAAATCATATGTACTTGACACCAGTGTGTGTTTGACTGATGCGGACTCGATTTACAACTATGGAAATAATGATATCCTGATTCCCATCAAAGTGTTAGAGGAAGTAGATAATCACAAAAAGAGGCAAGATAATGTTGGAATAAACGCTCGAAAGTTTATCCGTAGTTTAGATGAACTTAGGATAAAGGGCAGCTTACATAAAGGTATTCGCTTAGGAAAGGGTAAAGGAATTCTCAAAGTTGCTAGCATGACTATAGCTGGAGAAAATGCTTTGTCTTGTGATCTAGATCCAACAGTTGCTGATCATATTATTATAGCAACAGCTTTGGCAGAGAATCTTGAAAACGGCAATCGTAAAACGATCATTGTAAGTAGAGACATCAATATGAGGGTAATCAGCGATTCTTTGGGTTTACAAAGCGAGGATTATACGGAAAACCAAGTAATCCAGAATGAATCAGATCTTTATCCTGGCATATCTTCTTGTCTAGTGGATGAGCAGGTGGTGGACTCATTCTATTCAGGAGATAAGGTATATCTTGATAAAGAAGAACATCCGAAACTCTATCCAAATGAGTTTATTATGTTGGTTTCGAGTTCAAACGAGAAAAAGACTGCGCTCTGTAAATTTTATGGATATTCTTATGCTTTAGAAAAAGTGACTAATCACAAAGATGGTTCATTGGGTGTAACAGCCAGAAACAAAGAGCAAATGTTTGCCTTGGACCTCCTAATGGATCCAGAAATAGAAGTTGTGACCCTAGTAGGCCAAGCGGGTTCGGGTAAGACACTATTGGCTATTGCTGCGGGCCTGGAGCAGGTTGTTAGTAACTTGGCGGTTAAAGACAGGTTAGGAGACACTTCCTATTGTCGCTCTCCCTACAAGCGTCTGGTGGTCTCTAGGCCGGTAATGCCAATGGGTAAAGATATTGGTTTCTTGCCTGGCCCTTTGGAAGAGAAAATGGCCCCTTGGCTAGCGCCGATTCAGGATAACCTTAAGTTCTTGACAGGAGAAGATCAAACAACTCTGGATGAATATAAGCAGCGAGGCTTGATAGAGATAGAAGCGCTCACTTATATTCGTGGGCGCTCAATAGCAAATGCGTTTATTATTATTGATGAAGCACAGAATCTAACAGCGCACGAGATCAAGACCATTCTAACGCGAGCTGGTGAAGGGACAAAGATTGTTCTTACTGGTGATATTGAACAGATTGATAACATCTATATCAATGAGATGTCATCTGGTTTAACTCATCTTGTTGAAAAAATGAAACCTCATGAGCTTTCTGGGCATGTAACCTTGAAAAAGGGTGAGCGGTCAGCTGTTGCTACTTTGGCAGCAAAAATATTATAAATACTTGACATATAATAAAAAAGTAGTTATAATATAGATAAAGGAGTGTGCCACATGTTGGTAAAAGAAACAATCTCTGATTTAGAGAAAACAGCAGGATTAGAAGAGGCGGTCCCAGTAGATACGCCAATGAAGAGTTGGTTAGTCGGTTATGTTGGAAACAACTATGATCAAGAGCGACAGCGCCTTGAGAAAGAAACAGGAACATTAGTAGAGTGGGATAATCAGGTCACAGTAGAGATGATTGTTGAACTGATGTCCGTAGAATTTCCAGAGTTTCTCATGGCAGTAGCAGAAGAAAACTTTATTCGCGGGTATAGGCAAGCTTTTGTGGATACTGAGGCTGGAATGGAGTTAGCAGGGTTAGAAAATGAACAGCAGGGATAAAATTGAGAAGATCATTGAAGAGTCGGTAAAGAAACAAGCAACTCAACAAAAAGAGTTCCTTATTTTTGGAAAACTCTTCTATGTTACTCAACCTTTCCTACAACCTATTGATGTACAGGAAGTTATTGATGTTGTCGAGGCCAAAATACCCCCGCATTTATTCTTTGAAGTCGATACGGTAATGGTAGGCCAGTTTGATTTCCTCGCCGACAGAGCCCTAGAAGCACTGTATAAGGACGGGGCTATTTATATTACAAATGATTTGTCTACTGAGCGTGATTTGCTAGAAAACTTGATTCATGAAATGTCTCATTCCCTTGAACCGGCCATAGGGCACTTTATTTACGGAGACCAAAGGCTCAAAAGCGAGTTTTTAGCAAAAAGAGAAAGATTATATATGAACCTGCGAAGTCATGGACTTAAGAAGATTCCACCTCAAGCATTTGCTAATACAGAGTATGATATCAAGTTTGATGAATTTTTATATAAGAAGGTAGGATATTCTACACTAGAAAGCCACATTAATGGCCTTTTTGTTTCTCCATATGCTGTTACTTGTTTAAGGGAATACTGGGCCACTGGATTTGAGGAATATTTTTTAGGAGATCGGGAGTATCTCAAGAAAATCAGCCCGCGATTATATAAAAAGATAGAAGGAGTAATCAACGATGAAGTTTAGTGTAACAGAAGAGGACAATGTTATTATAGTTTATGTGGAAGTTCCACACTATTGGCCGGCTGGAAAGATTCCCAAGATTCGGGTACAAACACCAGAAGTAATAAGAAGGTTAAAAGAACAAGGGATTAAGCATGGAAAGTGCATTGAAGAACGTGATATAAAGAACTGGCGAGAACATTCACGCCGAGGTACTTGGATCTTTGAGAAAGAAAAAACAAGAAAAATAAAGAAAGTTCTTGACAAACCTAAAGAAAAGGTTATATTAGAAGAAGAGAAAGTCGTCACGCCTAAAAAACGTGTCAGATCTTCATCAAAGAAGGTCTCTACTGAGGAATGAATGCATATTTCCTATTCGGAAATGAAAATCTGGAATGAATGTCCTTATAGGCACAAACTACAATATATTGATAAAATCGATGGTTTCAAAGGAAACCTTCACACAGCTTTCGGTACCGCTATGCATAGCGTATGTGAGCATGCTTTGTTGGATAGGGAGCTGGATAAAAAGGAACACTTTTTAAAAGCCTTCTCCGAAGAGATTGAAAAGTTGGTAGCCAAAGGGGTATCAATTGAAGAAGATTTATATCAAGCCATGCTTGGGCAACACCAAGCCATATCGGAGTCTTTTTTCACTGCTTTGGGTGAATACTTTGAAGATTGCGAGATCGTATCCATGGAGGAAAAACTCTATGAAGATATGGAAGAACTGGATATGAAGTTTAAAGGCTTTATAGATCTAGTTGTAAAGACCAAAGATGGAAAGCACCATATTCTTGATTGGAAGACGTGTGGCTGGGGCTGGAATGCTCGGAAAAAGGCCGATAAGATCGTGAACTATCAGATTGTTTTGTATAAATATTTCTGGGCAAAGAAGCATGGGATCCCCCTAGACCAGATCGAGGCTCATTTTGGCTTGCTTAAACGAACAGCTAAGAAGAATAATACTGAGATATTTAGAGTAACTTCCGGCAAGAAAAAGACAGAGAATGCCACAAAGTTATTGGAAAGAGCTGTCAAGAACATTAAAAAAGGCACAACTTTGAAAAATCGTTTATCTTGCAAATATTGTGCCTTTTACAAAACAGAACATTGTAAATAGAGGTTTATATGAAGGAAAAGAAGAAGATCCTCGTTATCGCGGATCATCCGTTGGCCCCCTCTGGGGTTGGCACACAGACAAAGTATGTGATTGATACGCTCCTAAGAACTGGCGAATATAAGTTTATTTGTCTTGGAGGGGCAGTAAAGCATCCAAACTATGATCCACAAAACATTACAGATCCAGCCTGGGACGATGGAGACTGGATTGTTTATCCAGTTGATGGTTATGGTAATGCGGAGATTATTCGCTCATTATTGTGGGCAGAAAAGCCTGACTTGTTATGGTTTATGACAGATCCACGGTTCTTTCCATGGCTATGGCAGATTGAAAACGAAGTAAGAGCAAATGTTCCTATGCTATATTATCATGTTTGGGACAACTATCCTCCACCCAAGTTCAATCGTAAGTGGTATGAGTCTACGGATGTTATTGCTTCTATCTCAAAGGTTACCCACGATATTGTAAGCAAGGTTGCGCCAAGTGTTGAAAATCATTATATTCCGCACGCAGTCGATAGCAACAGCTTCAAAAAGCTTCCAAAAGAAGTGGTAGCAGAGTTTAAGGACAATAACTTCCCCGATCACAATGATCGAACTATCTTTTTCTGGAATAACCGCAATGCTCGTCGAAAACAGACCGGCACCCTGGTCAACTGTTTCAATAAGTTTGCTGAAAAGGTTGGCCCTGAAAACGTGTGCCTCATTATGCACACAGATCCCAAGGATCCCAATGGGCAAGATATTGAAGCTATTTTGAGCGATTTTGGTATTGCTGATGGCAGGGTTCTGCTTTCTAAAAACAAGATGCCACCAGAAGCTTTGGCTATGATGTATAATATGGCCGACTGTACCATAAACATCTCTGATGCCGAAGGGTTTGGCCTTGCTACTCTGGAGTCTATGGCCTGTGGAACTCCCATTATCGTCAATATGACGGGTGGACTCCAAGAGCAGGTTACTGACGGTGTGAAGTGGTTTGGGATTGGCCTTGAACCAGAAGCAAAGGCTCTCATTGGCTCGCAGATTGTTCCTTATATTTACGAAGACCGTCTAAGCGAAGATACTATTGTCTCTGCCCTTGAGAAAATGTATGGTATGGGAGAAGAAAAGAGGGAAGCCCTGGGAGCGCTTGGTATGGGACATGTTCAGAAGAACTACAACTTTAAAGCCTTTCAAGAGCGCTGGATTGAATTGATTGCTGATATCATGGTACGCCTGGGCTCTTGGGAAACAAGAAAAGGTTATAAAACGTGGGAACTTAGGGAGGTCGCGTGAAAAAGAAAGTATTAGTGAGAGGACCAGCACTATCACAGTCTGGTTATGGAGAACACACTCGTTTTGTGCTGAGGGCGCTGAGAAGGCAAGAGGAGCATCTAGATATCCACGTAGCAACTACTGCTTGGGGTGAAACTGGATGGTTGGCTATTGACGATGAAGAGCGACAATGGCTAGATGATGGAATTGCCGCAGCAGCGGATCACATAAAGGCTCAGTTACCATATGATATCTCAGTTCAAGTAACTATCCCAAATGAATGGGAGCGAATGGCGCCCATCAATATTGGTGTCACTGCTGGCATTGAATGTACAAAGGTCTCCCCAGTTTGGCTTGAGAAAGCAAATCAGATGGATAAAGTCATTACGATTTCTAAGCATTCTGCTGAAGGTTTTAAAAATACCTCCTACGAGGGCACAAATAGCGCCACAGGGCAACCTATGACCTTAGCTTGTACTACCCCTGTCGAAGTGGTAGGGTACCCTGTAAAGGCCACACAGGGCTTTGAGAGCCCTATTCTTGAACTGGACTACGACTTCAACTACTTGGCCATTGCTCAATGGGGCCCACGAAAGAATTTACACAATCTTGTTCAATGGTTTATAGAAGAGAACATCGATCAGGAAGTCGGACTAGTATTGAAGACCAGCTTGAAAAATAACTCTGTGGTTGATCGAGAGCATACTGAAGCGGTGGTCTCTTCTATTTTGGCTTCATATCCTGAACGGAAGTGTAAAGTATATCTTCTCCATGGAGATATGACTGAAGAAGAGATTCACTCTTTATATGTTCACCCTAAAATCAAGGTTATGTTATCCTTGGCCCATGGTGAAGGATTTGGTCTGCCTTTATTTGAGGCAGCATATAGTGGGATGCCCATTATTGCTCCTGGCTGGTCTGGTCAGTGTGATTTCCTTTATACTCCTTTTGAGTCCAAGACAAAGAAGTCTAAACCAAAGATGAAGGCACAGTTTGCAGAGGTTGATTATACTATCGGCCCAGTTCCAGATGAAGCAGTGTGGCAAGGGGTAATTGAAAAGGACACAATGTGGGCCTTCCCGTCTGAGGGTTCTTTTAAAATGCGATTGCGCCAAGTTCGGAAGAACTATGATAAGTGGCAAGATAAGGCAAACTTCTTGCAAGCTTGGGTGAGAGAAGAGTTTGAATATGATAAGATGCATGAACAGTTAGCCAAGCATATATACGAGAAGAAAAATTATGATTACATTTTTGTTTCAGACATGTTTTTGGACCAGTACACTGGTGGAGCCGAGCTAAGTTTGCAAACTTTGATTGATTCTGTTCCTGAGAAAGAAAGTATAGAATACCTTAAAATTAACTCGTCTAACGTAACCGAGCAAATGGTTAGAGCATACCACGACAAAAAGTGGATCTTTGGCAATATCGCTCAGCTAGATAGCAATATTCTGTCCACAGTCTCAAAAACAATACAAGATTACTATTTTGTAGAATACGACTATAAGTATTGTGAATACAGAAACCCGGTATTGTATCAGTTCCTAGAAGATGAGGAGTGCTCATATGCGGATACTGACCGTGGATTGGCCATCACAGAGTTTATCAACAGCTCTAAGAAGACATTCTTTATGTCAAACAGGCAAAAGAATATTTATCTAAGCGATTTGCCTAGTATTGAAGAGTCGCGGCTTTGTGTCTTATCTTCGACATTCGACGAGGAGTTCTTTGAGAATATAGAAAGCCTTTCCAGAAAATCAGAAGACAGAACAGAAACATGGCTCGTGCTTGGTTCAAGATCTTGGATTAAGGGAAGTTCTCAATCAGAGCAGTGGTGTAAAGACAACAATTTGGAATATGAAGTAATTTCGGGACTCGAACCACGTCAGGTACTGGAAAAAATGTCAACTGCTAAGGGCGTCTGTTTCTTGCCAACTGGTTATGATACCTGTCCAAGGTTTGTCATTGAGGCCAAGTTTCTCGGTTGTGAGCTAGAGCTAAACGATTATGTTCAGCATGCAGACGAAGACTGGTTTAATACAAATGATCTAGGGTCAATAAAGGAATACTTGAAGTCCAGAGTAAGCTTTTTCTGGAGTGAGGTTGCCTAATCACTTTTCGATAGTTGTTCCTTCATACAATTGTAAAGAGTGGGTAGAGAAATGTATACAGTCTATCCTGTCACAGGATTATCAAAATTATAACGTTTTTTATATTGATGACAGCTCAAAGGATTCAACTAAAGAAAAAGTAAGCTTATTTAAGGACGCAAGAATCAAGACCTATTACAACTCCTACAATAAAGGAAAGATGCAAAATATTGTAGAAGTTAGCAGAGACTTACAACCAGACACAATTATTGTAATATTAGACGGAGATGATTGGTTTTATGACAACACGGTCCTGTCTCACCTAGATTCAGTATATTCTGATGAAAATGTATGGATGACTAATGGCTCATATATAATTGAACCATCTAACCAAGTGGTCAGCCCAGAATTTAGTCATGACTATTGGGATGGGATTATTAGGCACAAAAGTTGGCAATTTTCACATTTAGGAACATTTAGAAAGAAGCTTTTTGACAAAGTAAAGATTAAAGATTTTATGGACAAACAAGGTAGATACTGGGCCACTACTAGCGATCAGGCTATTATGTGGCCTCTAGCAGAGATGTCCGGCCCCAAGCACCACCGTAGTATAAATAAGGTCTTGTATACATACAACAGGCTTAACCCAATGTCGGACGATAGAGTGAACAGACAAGATCAACTAGAAACAGAATATCAAATTAGAAATATGAAACCATATAAGCGTTTGGAGGTTTTGTGAATCTATTATTAGAAAATGTAAACCTAAACTCTAATTCTGGCCCAAACCATTTTGCACAAAAGCTTAAGAACTATCTTTCTTTAAGAGGTGTAACTTTTAATAACTTTATGCCACATGATAAAAAGCTTACTTTTATTGAAAGCTCTTGGAATAGAACTGATTTGGATATGTATTTGAGGCTTGACGGAATCTATTTTAACGCTGGGTTTGATTGTAACAAAATGAACGCAAACATCAAGGCAAGCTATGAGGCCGCAAAGGGTGTAATATTTCAGACTGATTTTAATAGAGACTTGGTTTTTAATTGGTTTGGGGAACACCCAAACTATACTGTGATAAATAATGGTGCAGATACGATGGCCATTAAGCAATTTCGTCCGAATCAGAAATTTGCCGACTCTATTAAAACAGAAGGAGACATCTGGGCCTGTGCAGCAAGTTGGCATTCATTTAAAAGGTTAAAAGAAAATATTAAATACTTTTTAAAGTTTTCTAACTCAAAAGACCGCATGGTAATAGCGGGCAATAACTGTGACCATTTGATAGATAACCCACGAATCACTTATGTTGGAAACTTAAACTTAACAGAGCTTTATACACTGTACAGTGTGTCGAAGTATTTTATACACTTAGCATACCTAGATCATTGTCCAAATGTGGTAGTTGACGCTAGAGCTTTTGGGTGTAGGATAATCTGTTCCTCATCAGGAGGGACCAAGGAAGTCGCAGGCCAAGACGCAATCATAGTGGAAGAGCCAGATTGGGACTTCAGTTTCATAAAAGAAGACCGCCCACCTCCACTAAGCTTTGCTAATATTAAAACCAACATTTACAATTCTGATATTTCTATGGTAAAAGCAGCTAAAAAATATCATAGTTTTTTAAAGGAGCAAAAATGTTAATTGCAAGGTACGACAAAAGACGACACACCAAAGAGAATCTGGAGCCCTGGGCTGGAGGATATACAAAGAAGATAGCGAGAAGTATTATGATTAGTAGGATAGAGTAAGATGGGTTCAATTAAGGCCAAGCTTAAAAGTGGAAAATATTTAAATATTGACTTTTCTCCCGGTGACATTGTTATAGACTGTGGGGCGAATGTTGGTGAAATTTCTGCACCTTTTGCCTATGCTGGTGCTGTTGTTTTGGCTTACGAACCTAACCCGTATGCATTCAGGGAACTTGAGGATAGATTTAGACACTACAAAAATGTTCGTTGCCTTAATGCTGCTGTATCTCATAGGAGTGGTAAAGGTACTCTTTTTTATCACGAACTTGCCGAAAAAGATCCTCTAAAGTATTCTACTGGTTCTTCTTTGGTAGCGGAGAAAAAGAATGTTAATGTAGAAAATTATATTGAAGTTGAGCTGATAGATTTGCCCAGCGTTATTAGGAATATTCCTTCTATTTTTGGTAAAAGTGTTCATGTTCTTAAAATTGATATCGAAGGGGCAGAATGTGAACTCGTAGAAAAATTGATGGATCTAGAACTATTAAGGGACATCCCTTATGTTTTGGTGGAAACTCACGAGGAAAAGATTGCTTCTCTAGTCCAGCCAACTGAAAAGATGAAAAAGAGAGCTGGTGAATTAGGTCTTACAAATATTAATTTCAATTGGATATAGGAGTATCATCATGAGCGATTCTGGAAAGAAACTAGGACTTGTTGGTAATGGGTTTGTTGGATCTGCAATTTATCATAATCTAAAGGGCAACTATGATTTTGCAATTTACGATAAAAAGCCAGAGCTGTCAAGTTACAAGACTATTTCCCAAGTGACAGAGAGTGCCAGGGTTATTTTTGTGGCGCTTCCTACTCCTATGTTTATGGATGGTAGCTGTAATTTATCAATCATATTTGGTGCGATGTCCGAGATTGAGAGTTCATACAACAACAACATCATCATTTTGAAATCAACAGTTGTTCCTGGTACATGCAGAGAGATAAAGAGAGTGTATCCCAAGTTAAGGATCGTATTTAGTCCAGAGTTCCTGACAGAGGCGAACCATATAGAGGATTTTAAGAACTGTAATCGTATGATTTTCGGAGGAGCCCCGGAGGACACTGCGGAGTGTGTAAAATTGTTGCAAACAGTCTTTCCTGATAAATATTACTTTACTACGGATTGGGAAACTGCGGAAACAGTCAAGTATTTTATCAACACTTTCCTTGCTACTAAGGTCTCGTTTGCTAACGAAATGAAACAAATATGTGAAGCATCAGGAGTCGAGTATGATAGTGTCGTCAAACTGGCCCTACAAGACGAAAGAATAGGAAGAAGCCACCTTAAAGCCCCAGGTCCAGACGGACATAATGGGTTTGGAGGAAAGTGCTTCCCAAAGGACTTGAATGCATTAGCACACTTTTCCTTGCTAAACGGCGTGGAACCGGTTATATTAAAAGCAGTGTGGAAGAAAAACTTAGAAGTTCGCGAAGAACAAGATTGGCTCAAGATAGAAGGGGCCGTAACTAAAGGAGTTAAAAATGAGTAATAACGAAGATATGCAGCTGACTGAGCAAGCCATGGGCGCTTTAATGATGGCGCTACAAAAATCCCTGATGGAGCAGTCTGACATCGTCCCTGTTCTTAGGGGATT
>Ga0209128_1001365_pt1 | contig 16696 bp, 14 predicted proteins | sample ETNvirnome_6_100_FD_184072 | JGI IMG/M metagenome (GOLD analysis project Ga0209128, IMG submission 184072) | Marine viral communities from the Pacific Ocean - ETNP_6_100 (SPAdes) (version 2) | ecosystem: Environmental > Aquatic > Marine > Oceanic | place: Pacific Ocean | collected 2013-06-19 | reverse complement strand
AAATCAGGTGCTGGCAGCCACTCTTAGCGACCGCTTCATCGCCTGCTAGCTTGGTAGCCCCATAGGCATTGCATGGCCCCGTGGCATCGCTTTCCTGCCATGGGGTATCACCTTCACCGTTGTAAACGTAATCCGATGAGTAATGCACTAACCAGCCGCCCCGCTGCTGGCAATACGCCGCCAACTGCGCGGGCAGCTCCGCGTTCAACCGTGTTGCCGCCTCAAGGTCTGTTTCAGCGTTATCGACCGCCGTATAGGCAGCAGCATTTACGATAAGGTCAGGCTGGTGTTGTGCCAAAAACGCATCCACGGCGTCAGCATCCAACAGATCCAAGGCCGCCCGGCTAGGCGCCAGAATCTCACCAAGCGTAGCCAACTGACGGCGTAGCTCAAAGCCAACCTGGCCACTGCCGCCAGTGATCAGAACCTTCATAACCCATTCCTTTGTGAAACACTTGAATTCATCATCATACCAACCTGAGTACTACGTCAGTGGTAAGCAGCGTTAGCTCGCGACCGTTTGGGCTTACAGCCTACTTAAACCAAGGGGTGCTTTCAGCACCCATCGCGCGCTGAAGCGCCCTCCTACGGCAAGGCTTGCAACCCGGCTGAATACAGCACCGGTGGGAGGCAGCTTTAGCTCGCGACCGTTTGGGCTTACAGCCTGCGTAGACTAAGGGGTGCTTTCAGCACCCATCGCGCGCTGAAGCGCCCTCCTACGGCAAGGCTTGCAACTCGGCTGAATACATCACCGGTGGGAGGCAGCTTTAGCTCGCGACCATTTGGGCTTATAGCCTGCTTAAACTAAGGGGTGCTTTCAGCACCCGTCGCGCGCTGAAGCGCCCTCCTACATGAAGCCTTATCAACGCGGACCACCTATCAAATAGCCTCCAAAAAGGCTACTTGGCTGAATACAGCACCGGTGGGAGGCAGCTTCAGCTCGCGACCGCTAGGCCACCAACACCAACCTCAGAGCTATAAGCTACCTAAACGTTCCCCTTGGTAGCTGCCATCCTGAACCCGCTGCCACCACTGCCGGTTTTCCAAATACCACTGCACGGTTTTACGCAACCCGGTTTCAAAGGTTTCTTCCGGCTTCCAGCCAAGTTCACGCTCAATCTTGCTGGCATCGATAGCGTAGCGCAGGTCGTGGCCTGGGCGGTCTTGCACAAAGGTAATCAACTCACGGTAGGAACGCTCGGCAGGCACCAATTCCTGCAGTAGGTCGCACAGCGTTTCCACTACTTCAAGATTCGCCTTCTCGTTATGCCCGCCGATATTATAGGTTTCACCTACCGCGCCTTCGGTGATGACCTTGACCAACGCACGGGCGTGGTCTTCTACATATAGCCAATCGCGCACCTGCTGGCCATCGCCATATACCGGCAACGGCTTACCCGCCAAGGCGTTCAAAATCATCAGCGGGATAAGCTTTTCAGGGAAGTGATAAGGCCCATAGTTATTCGAGCAGTTGGTCACTAACACCGGCAGCCCATAGGTACGGTGCCAAGCCCGCACCAAATGGTCAGAACTTGCTTTACTGGCCGAATAAGGCGAGCTGGGCGCGTAAGGGGTTTCCTCGGTGAACAGATCTTCCGGCCCTTCTAAATCGCCGTACACCTCATCGGTAGACACATGATGGAAGCGGAACGCTGCCGCCTTTTCAGGGGCCGTGGCCTGCAAGCCCTTCCAATACTGGCGGGCCGCCTCTAACAGCGTATAAGTACCCACGATATTGGTTTGAACAAACGCCGCCGGGCCATCAATGGAACGGTCTACATGGGACTCCGCCGCCAGGTGCATCACCGCATCCGGCTGGTAGCGCTCAAAAATAGCCGCCATACGGGCAGCATCGCCAATATCCGCATGCTCAAACGCATAGCGCTCGTTGCCCTCCACCGCTGCCAGTGATTCCAGGTTACCAGCGTAGGTGAGCGCATCCACATTCACAACGGTGTGTTGAGTATTTTCAATGACATGACGCACAACCGCCGAGCCGATAAACCCTGCCCCACCGGTGATTAAAAATTTCATACTGAGTCTCGCTTTTACACATTTAACGTTGGCACCTGATAAAGATGGAGGCGCCGGAATGATCAACAAATGGCTTTGGCTAACCCACTAACCAGCGCTTTTTTTCCCATGCCCAGGCATGCTCAATAATTGTTTGCAGCTCAGCATATTGAGAACGCCAGCCAAGTACTTGCTGTGCCAAACGTGCATCCGCCACCAGCACAGCCGGGTCTCCTGCGCGGCGCTCCCCTTCTTGAATCGTAATAGTATAACCGTCTTGACCAACCACTTTCTGGGCAGCGGCCACTACCTGCTGCACGGAAAACCCACTGCCATTCCCCAGGTTAAACGCGCAGGCACCGCTCAGTTTACCCGACACCAAATGATCAAGCGCCAAAGCATGCGCCGTGCATAAGTCTTCCACATGGATATAGTCGCGAATACAGGTGCCATCCGGCGTGGGATAATCGCGGCCAAATACAGTAATCGCGTCACGCTTACCTAGTGCGGTTTGCAGCACCAGTGGAATCAAATGCGTTTCCGGTTCGTGCCACTCGCCTAGCTGAACATCCGGGTCGGCACCGCAGGCATTGAAGTAACGTAGGGCGACCGAGTTAAGGCCATAAGCGTTAGCGTAATCCTGCAGAATTCGCTCTACCATCCATTTGCTGGCCCCATAGGGGTTGATCGGCGCGGTAGGGTGCTGCTCATCTATCGGTGTATAGTTCGGGCTGCCAAATACCGCAGCAGTCGATGAAAAGATCAAATTCGATACCTGGTGGCGGCACATAGCATCCAGCAGGTTCAGTGTATTCACCACATTGTTTTGATAATACTTGGAAGGCGAGGTTACCGATTCCCCCACCAAACTATGGGCAGCAAAATGCAGCACCGCCTGGAACGCATGAGCTTGGAATAGCTGGTCGAGTAATGGGGCGTCTGCTAAATCGCCCTTGACCAACGTGCCAAACGGCAGCGCTACACGCCCGCCGGTAGAATGATTATCCAGCACCCAGACCGCATGCCCTTCCTCTACCAAGCGCTTTACCATATGCGAGCCGATATAGCCCGCTCCCCCGACTACCAATACATTCACATGCAGCTCCTTTATTACTTGGGCAGGGTATCTCGGTTTCGACCGACCTTCCATTTTTGCAAGCAAACCACTCCTTGTTCAGGCTAATAAATATATCAATCATATTTTAAACAGCGTTTTCGTGTATAAACCCCTTGAAAATTGTTAACAGTATAATTTTCAAGTCGAGCCAAATAGACCAGTTTTCTATGTACCAGAGGTCGCATTCAATTCGTTTAGCGAGGTCGGTATCACCGCGCCAGCCGTTGATTTGCGCCCAACCGGTAATGCCCGCCTTAACCATGTGCTTTTGCATATAACCAGGTATTTCGTGTTTGAACTGCTCTACGAAGAGCGTTCTTTCCGGTCTTGGACCTACGATGGACATATCGCCTTTAATGACGTTGATGAACTGCGGTAGCTCGTCAAGGCTGGTCTTACGCAGCAATTTTCCGAAGCGTGTCACTTCTTTTTTCTGGGCGCCTCCCCATTGAATGCCGTTTTTCTCTACCCCCATCGGCATCGAGCGAAACTTGAGCATCATGAAAGGCTGCCCGTTGAGCCCTACTCTCTCCTGACGATAAAAAACCGGTCCTGGGGAGGATAATTTCACCCCAAGCGCTAGTATTACCATAAGTGGGCTTATCAGTATTAGGATAAGGCTGGAGAGGACAATATCTTCCAGGCGTTTGAGCAGCCGAGCACTACCAGACATCGGCGAGCACGAGAGGTCGAGGAGAAACAGGTCAGCAACATTGGAAACGCTATGGTTGATTAAGCGAAAATCACGCATGTCTGGCATGTAGCGTACATTGCCTGTGGAGAGGCTTAGCGATGCCTGAATGCGCCTTACGTCTTCACCTCGTGAAATGGGCAGGCAGATCCAGACTTCTTCTTCGTTGTGCTCTATGGATTCTCCCAGGCGGTAGCTTTCATGGCGAGTTTTTTGTAGTTCATTCGCTTCGTCATCACCAATTACCAGTATCCGTTCAATATCGAACCCGGCCTGGGGATGGCGTTCTAGGTGCTGAATAGCGGTGGCGCAGGAGTGAGCATCGCCCACTAGCAGTACGCTGCGACGGTTTCTGCCGCTCATTCGTACTCGGCTAAGGATGGGGTAAGCAACCAACCGGAGCACAATAGAGAACAGGCAAGCGCTGGAGATCCACATTATGACCCATAGGCGAGAATATTTTGCTCCATACTGAAAGAGAAATAGAATTAAGGCTAATACAGCACCTACTAAAAAATAACCAAATAACAAGCGCATGATGAGCACTGTCCGCACACGCCCGCGCCAAGAAATATAGATACCTAATCTTGAGAAGATCAAGAGCGCAGCCAGCGCACCCAGTGGCATTAAGAGGCCGTAGCTCTCGCTCATTTCGGTTTGCCCGAAACGCAAGAGGTAGGCTAGCCAGCCACCGGCGAAAATGATGGCCAAATCAGCCAGTCTGATCAGGGTGTTGGTATAGGCATCGAAACCATAAAGATGCCGGTTGGAGTGTTTCATCGTGTACTGCTCCGTTTAATTAATTATCCATTCCATGTGGCTTGATTATTGCGCTGTACGCCAGTAGCCCTTGTGCATACTTAGTGACTTACGTACTCGTTCTGGCAGGCGCCTGTGCTGCTGACCCAGCTTGTAGCCCACTAGCTTGCAGGCGTTTGCAAGAAATGATGTAGGCCACCAGTGGCACCGCTGCCATCCTAAGTAGCGCAGCTCTGAGCGTACGTAGCGCTGCCCTTCGCCACCCGCACCTCCAAAAGCTTGCCGTATCCAGTCTTCTTCGGCATGAAAAACGCCTATATCAAAATAGCGCTTGAATTCTTGTTGAGCAGTATAGTCGTGTGAATGATGACAGCAGGCATCACCTGCGTAGGCGACTTTCCATCCTTGTTGAAGCATTTTTGCTGCTACGTACATATCTTCAGCAAGAATTACATGGCTGGGAAACCCTCCTACTGCTTCCAATGCCGTGGCTCGGTAAGCAGCAAATGAGTTTGACATGAAGGCTGTCTTTATCCCTAGCTCTGCTACATCAGCCATGGACTTGGTTCGGCTAGTGGCCGGGTAGTTAAAATGGCGTGCATGGGAAGCTAAGGGGTTTGCATCCAGGTGCGGTAGCTGCCTTCCACAGACGGCGCCCACTTGCGAGTCGGTAAAGGGGGCAAGGAGCCGTGCGATGGCATCAGGCTCGGCGAGATAGGCGTCCTGAGTCAGGAAAATGTAGTACCGATACCCTGGTCGATCATGGATCGCTTTTTGTCGCGTGGCTCCATGATTGAATTCGCGCTGGGGAATGATGCTGTGGTCTATTCCTGCGCCTTGCAGATAGCTGGCGGTACCATCTGTCGAGGAGGAGTCAATCACATAGAGATTGATAGCATCGAGAGGTAGGCTGCCTATTAGGCGGCTTAAATCGTGTAATCCGTTATAGGTTGGTACAACGACCAGTGTATCGTCAAAATGCGCATTCACGCTGAATCACCTTATAAAATCAATTTTGTCTGCTAAATCTAGCTACTAATTTTAACTATCAATTTTAACTACTGTTTTTAACCACTAGAGGAGCGGCGCAATCGTACATGCGCTCACGTTTCACCCGGCTACGCGCTCTGCTAAGACATCTCTGCTAAGACAGACGCATGCTGAGTTCGCAGCGTTCTATCTCAATGCAGAGGATGGCAAAAGCGCTGTGGAGCAAGAGTTGACTTCACCTGTGCAGTATTTGCGAGTAGCACGCCGTCAGGGTGTCTATGTGCTGATCAATTGTAGGGGGTGATTTCCAAAACTGCGCATAGGCTTCTTGACCCAATTTGTCGGCGAGTTGTGGGTCGTCGTGCAGGCGCTGCATAGCCGCTGCCAGGCCTTCTGCGTCACCGCTGCGAAACCATAACCCTGTTACCTCGTGCTCAACAAAATCTCTCCCGGCACAGGCATCAGAGACGATACAGGGCACCCCTTGGGCGGCTGCTTCGGCGATGACCATGCCTTGTGTTTCGTAGCAGCGTGATGGGAATACGATGGCACGGGAAGTGCCGATGTAATGGTCTACCGAGGTGCGATCTACCCAGCCGGTAAACTCACCATTGGGGAGCTTTGTTATAAGCTCGCTTTTTAAATCACCCTCCCCGACTAGGCGTGTCTGGAAGTCGCAGTTGCTTGCCGCAGCGGTAAAAAGATCGGCTCCTTTTTCTTTTGAAAGACGGCCGATATAGCTAATGGTGTGTGAGTCGCTGGGTACCTGTGGGGGGCGCCGCTGGGTATCAATTGGATTTGGCACATGCCAGTAGGCCGCTTCAGAAGGCAAGTATGGGGCAAGCACCTGACGACTGAATTCTGATACATAAATAAAATGTTGAATATTTTTCGGCATACCGCCTAGCGTCGTCACCATTTGACGAGCATAGCGCCATAGCTTCTGCGGATAGCTGCGGGCATCACAGTGCGTGGCTAGACAGGCCCCCGATAAGGGTTTCAGGGTGCATGCTTGCTGTGTTTGGTAATTATAAAACCCACCATTGGGGCATACTGAAAAGTAGTCGTGCAGCGTCACTACTACCGGCAGGCCGCTCTTGGTTGCCGCTGTTACTGCGCTGATTGATAGCGACTTCACCCAAGTGTGAATATGAATAATGGTGGTGGCCTGGGGTAACTGGGGAAACAGTTCAGACAGCTTTACTTCCACCATACGGTTCCAGATACCCTTACGGGCAGCGTCCAGCCGACTAGGGTTAGACAATAGGTCGTGCTGACCCAGCTCGAATAGGGTTATATTTTCGTGCTGAAGCCGATCACTAATATCACCACTACCGTACACGAAGGTGACATGGTGCCCGGCCAGAGCTAATCCTCTGGCGCTTTCTATTGCGACTTGGGCCGCCCCGCCTTGGACGTGGGCGTAATCGTTAATAATAACGATATTTAGCCTCTCACTCTGTAAGCTCACTCTGCCTCCTTGCACGCATGCGATCTAGTGCATATAAGATCGTTACTAGCCAAAAAACGCCAGGAGAGAAGTAGCCGTACCCCCTTAAGAACACTTCTACAAGGAAGCCAAACGCAAAGCCCAGTAACATTAGGCGTTTCATGGCCTCTTGACGTTCCACCAAGGGCAAAATATTCACCCTATAACGCCACGCATTTCCCTTTATCACGAAGCGTAAGATGAATATTAAATAAAGGCCGACTAGCACCACCCCTAGTATCCCTAGCTCAGCGATCACTTTGGCTGCCAGCAATCCTCCATCGGAGGTATTAAATTCGCGGCCGGTCAAATCCACGATTCTAGCGGTGTAGTGAGGGTAGGTGGTTCCTACCTCGCCTAACATCTGGAAACCAAGCCCTACCCCTTGGGTTTCTACCAAGTTTAGCCATGCCATCGCCCAGCCTTGGAAGAAGACCAAGGTTGTTAGGTTGTTGGTTTCACTAAAATCTAGCCGACTTGAAAAGTATTCGAAATGCGGCAATACAAACTGCGCAAAAAATATTGCTCCTATTAATCCGGATACCAACAGGGTCCAGAAGAAAATCGGCTGAAATCGCATTGTGAATATGAAAGCGGCGATCAGAAAGAAAACCAGCAAGGTCAAGTTCGGGAATAATATGGCCAGTAGGAACATATTGGTAAGTATGAAAAGCGAGCGTGATGTTTTATCAACATAGACTTGCCCGCACGCCAGCATACCGATTGCTAACGCATAGTGGCTCTCTTCCGAGTAAGGAAAAACAGGCTTTTCCAGCAACGTGTAGCCCCATGCTGCGGGTGTCCATATCAGTGCTAGCCAACCTAACGCCACAAGAAATAACAGGAAGTAGTATACTGCTCGGATAAGCACCTCGTAATTCATGGTGTGTACCCGTCGGCCAAGAGCCACCGCAGCAAGCAGTACTACGATAACCACTAGGGACATAAGAGGCTTTACTTCACCACTGCTCGCTAGGCTGAAAAATGCACTTGCACTGATGGCACATAGCAGGAGCAGCAGCAAAAATACGATGCCAGAGAAGCGGAAGTTCAGAATATTGCGCGTATTGAGCACAGCAACCAGCATACCGGCAACCAGTATCCCTGCGGCCAGGGAGCTCTGGTCCAGTACAACAAACACAAAACTAGGAAGAAGCAGTATCAACGCTAATGAGGATAAGAGAATAATATCCCAGCGATACGGCTTTTCTTGTCTCGTAACGTCTTGGCTCCCAACTTCTCGATTCACTCAATTACCCTTTCTTGTCGTAAGGCTTTATCAAGAAAAGCCAGCGAGTGGCTACGTAATTGGGCAAGGGCTACCTCTACCTTGGCGGCATCAGGCGTGGTGCTTAAAACATGAGTGAGCTGGCTTTCCGTGGTCGTTTCATTCACCAGCCTTTGTGTCTCGCCCACTTCTCCCAATAAGCTAGCGATTCGGTTCTGGCCTGTTGGAGGGGTTGTGACCACAAAGGGCTTACCAAGGTTCAGGCTGAAGGCTGTTCCGTGGAAGGAGTTGGTTACCACGAAGCTTGCCCCTTGAAAGAGTTCGAGAAATTCATTGGGGCCTACATCTTTGAGGTGCTGATCAGCGTGATAATTGATGAAGGGATCTTGGTCGATCGCTACCACTCGTAGGCCAAATTCTTGGGCCGCTGCTTCAACGACACGCTTTAGTAGCGCATCTTTTTTGAGTGCGTAGACCAGTATATAAGCGTCTTCTTTTTTATCTGTTAAAGGAAACCGTTGTTCCCACTCTTGCCGAGAGAGCAGCAGGGAGGGGTCAACAACATGGCTAACTTCCCTGCCAAGAAGCTGACTTAAAAAACCCGCGGTTCCTTTTTCGCGAACAGCCAACGCATGAAAATCTTCGAGATATGAAACTATTTTAGCCTGGAGGTTAGCATCGTATCGAAAAGAGCCCATGCTGGAGGCGAACGCAATACGACGTTTATTTTTGGCAAAGGTCAAGAAATAGGCGTCGTCTAGTTTACCTTGGTCGCTAACGACTTCTGGGCTCCAAATTTGGTCGCTGCCAGCAATCACTGCATCATACCCATCCGCAATGGTAGATAAGTCATACTGGTTTCTTGCGCGTGAGGTCAAGTTCAGGTGGTGCTCATTAAAACGGCGGAACTTATTAATCACGCGGTAACGCGGTATAAGACGAAAAACATCTTTCCCGGCCCTGAGCACATCACGTACGGTAGCTCCTACTCGTATGACCTGCATTCCCTTGGCAGGCTTCGGACTTCGGTAATCAATTACCGATACGTCTCCATACCTTTTCAGCACTTCATTCATGGCATATGTTTGAAGTGCTGCACCGTAATTATTTGCCCAGTGCAGGGTAATAAAACAAATCTTCATCAGGCCTGTCCTCTTTGAGCTGCGTTCTGAGCAGGTTCCTTCTTTTCTATAAGCGTATACACTTCCTCAACAGGCCGCCTAACGGAGCTGCATACCGTGTTGCTCTCTTTTGGGTAACCGATGGCAATCATCATCATCACCGTATGTTCTGGCTTGATGGGCACTGCGCTTCTTAGCCGCATGTCAGCACGGCCAGACTGGCTCCAGTTCAAGCAACAGGAAGCGACTCCTAATGAATGCAGTGCCCAGATAAGTGACATGGAGAACATGCCGCCATCAATCCAATGCTGGTAGCGCTCGTTAGGAGAGCAAAACGCTTTGAGATCCGCTGCAACAATAAGCACTTGCTCAACCTTGTGCCCAAAACCTCGATTGCCATTTTGTTCAGCCAGCGCTGTTTGTGCCATGCTGCCGTTAAGGTGATAAACATGCCAAGCTTGGCGATTGCAAACCGAGGGCGTTCCCATGGCAAGCTTCACTGCACGATGCAGGACACTCTCATCCACGGGCTCGGCAGCATATTCTCGAAGAGAATGCCTGGTTAAAAAGAAGCTCTCGGGCTCTTTCAGCTGGGCATGCTCAACTTTTTCTCGTGAAAAGCAGATAACGCCTGGTTCATCTATTAGCTCTATATCACGCTCACTATAGTGGTGCTTTATGCTATGAATCCTTTCGGCAAGCTGACTACATTTCTCTGGATTATGTGGCTTTTCAACTTCTAGAAATTTTTCTAGCACTGTCAGTGACATGTTATCGTGACAGCCGTGCTGCTGTGCATTTGCTGACTTTTCCAGTGCATCCATCAAAAGCAGTGCATTATCCCAGCCAGCGCCGGGACGCCGCTCACTAAAGCTCATGCTTTTTTCGAGCGCATGGTAAACCTTTACCATGTAGTAATTTCTTTCTTCTGCGTCACCGAGCCGAATTTTCCATCCCGCATAGGACCAGTAACGTTTTAGATCATATAAAAAGCCACCACCAGCCAATAGGACGCGCCCATAGCTCTTTAGATTCTGTAGCATCACCTTGCCCTGTAAAATTACTGCTTCCATTTTTCCGAAAACACCCGTTGGCTCGCTCCATAGTGATACAGAACAGCCAGAAGGTATTGGCTCGCCACCGTGGTAAGTGCGGCAGCTAGAGCACCATAAATTGGTATCAGAATAATATTGAGCCCAATATTGAATCCTGCTACCCATAGCATAAAGCGCACTTTTACCTTCATGTGCTCTTTCGTGACCAGCATGGCTCCTGAACAAAAGGCAAGGAACATGGCTGGAATAGACAAGCAGAATATCTTGACGTAATTTGCAGATACGATATAAGTTTCACCAAAAAGCAGATGTACAACTGGCTCTGCTAGTGCTGCTAAAACAACAGCCACGGCAATTCCAATCACTAGCATCCATTTATTTCCAGCCAAATATACCTGCCTCAACTTTTCCCGGTCCTGGTGCGCCCAGCGATGTATCTTAGGTAGAAAGAATTTCTGAAAAAGCACAGAAGGAAACAGATAAACTGCTGTCATAATAGTAAATGCAACATTGTAGAAGCCTGCTTCGGCATCCCCCACCATATACTTGACTAAAGCTAAATCACTTTGGAAATAAATCAGGTAGGCCAAAACGGCTAACCCAAAAGGCCATGCCTGCTTTGCCACATCCACCACGCCCACCTTTTCCTGTGCGCTCCCATCTTGCACAGCAGGATGGCCGCGTAACAGAAATCTGTGAGTCGTCATTTGCTTAATAAAAAAAACTGCAAATAGGACAACAGTAGCGGCGGTAATGCCATAGACCCAACCTACCCAAAATGAGTTAAAACTGCTCACGATAAACACCGTGGCTAAAATCAATAAAAACCTCAACAAATGAGGTGAAAATTGCCATAACGCCAAGACACCAAAGCGCTCTTCAAGTTGCAATTTACTGCTCACAAGTTCGATAGCTACTTGTCCAGCTATATGAAAAGAAAGAAATATAAGAAGCGTTTGACCTGCTGTCGTGTTGGGCCCCAGGATAGCCCACATTAGCAGCATGGCCATCGCCACTGCGGTGCTGAATATAACGAGCTTGATGGATGGCCTGACCCATCGCACACCGTGCCAGCCTTCTTCACCGAAGGCCTTCAGCCAATACTGCCCAATCCCGAAACTCGCTATCGGTGTTAACAACATAGCAAGCGCTAAGCCGGCACCAAAAAGCCCGAATAATTCTGGATTGAGCAGTCTTGCAAGTAGCACCTGTGACAAAAAGGCAAGGCCAGCACCAGCAAAGGAACCAAGCCAAAGAAATGACACAGATTTTATAGAGAGGCGCCGTGACATCAGCTTTTGTTACTTCCTATCATCCGCCACACTCTGGACAAGCCTTCTATTGCCAATGGTGCCACAACGGCAAGCACCATACCTATCACAACACTTACCAATAGCAAAAATATGCTATTTAGACCTCTTGATTGAGATGATATAGAGTTCAACATTATCAACCTGCCTTCTTGCAATGCAAGTAGACGATCTTCGTATTCTGCAATCAGGTCTAAGTATTGAGTTGCTAATTCTGCAGCATGATTCGACTCTTCATCTTTAATTCTGCTAAAGTTTTCACGAGCATTTTCAAGCAGCCCTTGAACCCTGCTCTCAAACCTTTCAAAAAGCTCGCTTTGAGACTCTTGGAGAGCGTTCATCATATACTCATGAAGCACTTGCACTTTCTCTGACTGCTGCTCACTTGCCTCACTCAGTATTGTTATAAGCAAGGTATCTCTAGGTGAAGTTATCTCTGCCGTCACTTCATTAATTTTCACTAACCCTTCACCAGCCAACTCTGCCTGAGCCTGTGGATAATAGATCCTCTTTAATTTTTCAATAACCGAACTTGGCTTCTCCAGTGCTTCGCCTGTAGATTTTTCTGCAAGCTGGTAGACGGACTGATACTCAAATTTTTCAGTTTCGCCTATCAACACAATGGCTATAACAGCTACAGGCAGTAAAAAAAATGTAACAGCCCACCTCCAACGCCGTGCAATAAGGCATAGCACATCACTGACGCTAATCTCATCTTGATATTTCATTGCTAGCCTCTACAATAAAATTTCACAAAAACATATATCCTATCTCAGAACAAGCGACTAATAAAGCAGGCGTAGCATTTTTAAAATGTGAGTTAATGTAGCATTGACGCCAACCGCTGCTTGAGTAGCGCTACACTTTAGAGTCCGATCCTATGCAAAAGCGGCATAGGGAAAAATGGTCAAACGTTACAATATCTCTGATGACGGCTGGGCACAGATTGAAGATATCGTGGCGCCCCCTCAAACCATGGGCAGACCCAGACGGTTCGATAAACCCAAATACCGGCAACGGAATGAGATAGAACGCAGCTTTGGGTAGCTTAAACGCATCGCCACACGCTATGAAAAACTGGTAAGTAGCTTTAAGGCGATGGTATGCGTGGCGTGCATCGGCCGTTGCTTGCGAGCCAACTTTTCGTACAAAACCACGCTAGCCCTAGCCCTCCCATAATTGTAAATAGGAGCGCTATTACCAAGGAAGGATGAATAGAGTGTCAAAACTTTGGATGGTGAGTATGCCGCTATACAACTTGGCACATGCACACTGGCGATACTAGCATCAGCAAGTTAGCATACATACTAAAAAATGACCGATACAAACGAACCTTTATAGGTTTTTAACGCATGCTACAACACTGTTGCCTTATTCCTAAGGGGTCACTACTGAACCGCAAAAACGTTAAAAGTAGACAAAATTAATCGCGGCAGCATAACAGCGATGCCCTTCACGAGGGAGGGGGAGATCGCCTCTCATTCCTGCCTTACTCTCCAACCTAGACTACCATTTGTTACCTTGGGGTAACTAGACAACGGACACCCTGCTAAGGGTGCCCGTTTTTTGGCTTTCCGTAGCCTAGGAGAGCCTATGAAATAGCTTTAACACAAACCTACTGGTAATCCGCTTATTTATAAACCGGTAAGCGCGCACAAACCTCAGCCACTTTATCCAGCACTTGGGCTTCGACGCTGCTAGTGTCTTCGCCTTTGGCCAGTACATCGAGGATATCGCAAATCCAGCCTGCCAGCTGCGTACACTCCTCTTCACCGAAACCGCGCGTGGTGACGGCTGGGGTGCCGATACGCAGGCCAGAGGTAACGAACGGGCTTTGCGGGTCGTTCGGTACGGCGTTTTTGTTGACGGTGATGTGGGCACGGCCAAGGGCGGCATCCGCATCTTTACCAGTCACGCCCTGCTTGATCAGCGAGAGCAGGAACAGGTGGTCTTCAGTGCCGCCGGAAACGATGTCGTAACCACGGTCAATGAATACCTTCGCCATGGCTTGCGCGTTCTTCACTACCTGCTGCTGGTAGGTTTTGAACTCGGGTTCCATGGCTTCTTTGAAGCAGATCGCTTTGGCGGCAATGACGTGCATCAGCGGGCCGCCCTGGCCACCGGGGAAGACTGCCGACTGCAGCTTCTTCTCGATATCCGGGTTGTTCTCGGCCGAGAGAATCACGCCGCTACGCGGGCCGCGCAGAGTTTTGTGCGTCGTGGACGTGACCACGTGGGCGTGGGGCAGCGGGCTGGGGTAAACGCCAGCAGCGACCAAGCCAGAAACGTGCGCCATATCCACCAGTAAGTAAGCACCGACTTCGTCAGCGATTTCACGGAATTTTGCCCAGTCGACAATCTGAGAGTAGGCAGAGAAACCGGCGATGATCATTTTCGGCTTGTGTTCACGGGCCAGGGAAGCGACTTGGTCGTAGTCGATCAGGCCTTGCTCGTTCAGGCCGTACTGAATGGCGTTGTAGTGCTTGCCGGAGAAGTTGGGCTTGGCACCGTGAGTCAGGTGGCCGCCCGCGTCCAGGCTCATACCGAGGATGGTGTCGCCCGGTGTGACCAGCGCTTGGAAAACAGCGCTGTTGGCTTGAGAGCCAGAGTGCGGCTGCACGTTGACATAGGTCGCGCCGAACAGCTGCTTGGCGTAGTCGATGGCCAGGTTTTCAGCGATATCGACAAATTCACAGCCGCCGTAGTAGCGCTTGCCTGGGTAGCCTTCGGCGTATTTGTTGGTCAGCTGGCTGCCTTGCGCTTCTAGTACGCGGGGGCTGGCGTAGTTTTCAGAAGCAATCAGTTCGATGTGGGCTTCTTGGCGTGCCACTTCTTTTTGCATGGCATCAAACAGCGCATCATCGAATCCGGCAATTGTCATGTCGCGGCTGAACATCGGCGGGAACCTCGTTAGAAAGGATCATCATGGAGAAGCGAGGCGGCTATCATACCGCAGCCTGACGCGACTTTCATCGCATCCGCGTCAGGTGGTGCATGAGCATGTTTCATGTTGTGAGCCGGGTAAAGTTCTGACCAAATGGACAACCATGCGTGCCCGTCGCCCAACAAATTGGCCTCCCACAGGGGGGCACATTACTTGATCGATAAGGCCAGCTGTAGGAGGGAGCTTTAGCTCGCGATGATGAAGGCACTGGTGCCTCGGCAGGCTAAGGGCGGCTGGCGCCGCTGGCGCCCAATGAATTGGCCTCCCACGGGGTGGCACATTATTTGGGAATCGATCAGGCTTGTTGTAGGAGGGAGCTTTAGCTCGCGATGATGAGGGCACCGGTGCCTCGGCAGGCTAAGGGCGGCTGGCGCCGCTGGCGCCCAATAAATTGGCCTCCCACGGAGGTAGCTTATTACTCGGGAATCGATAAGGCTTGTGGTAGGAGGGAGCTTTAGCTCGCGATGATGAGGGCACTGGTGCCTCGGCAGGCTAAGGGCGGCTGGCGCCGCCGTCGCCCAATAAATTGGCCTCCCACGGTGGGGGCACATTACTCGGGAATCGATCAGGCTTGTTGTAGGAGGGAGCTTTAGCTCGCGATGATGCGGGCACTGGTGCCTCGGCAGGCTAAGGGCGGCTGGCGCCGCCGTCGCCCAATAAATTGGCCTCCCACAGGGGGGCACATTACTTGATCGATAAGGCCAGCTGTAGGAGGGAGCTTTAGCTCGCGATGATTGAGACGGTGGGCAATGGGACCCTGCAAGGGCTTTCTTATCTTTCAGGCGCTAAGCCCGTGGAAGCGGCTGTGTTTGTCAGCATAAGTACGTGTTTGCAAAGGTAGCAGGGCTTTTCGAAGCGATACGGTGGTATCACTTAGCCCCCATCTTTTGCTAGGAGAATATCGGCCCGGTGTTAAAACCTCATCTTTTCCTAACAACTGCTGATGGTACCGCTGAGTCATCTGCTGTAAATCTAGCGCAGTATCACGGTGACAAACAGGATATTGGCTCAGCATTTCAAGAACACAGAGCGAACGTTGGAACTGCTCATGAGGCATAGCAGTAGCGAGGGTTTCGAGCTCTCTCCAAGTAGGCCGATACCCTTTATACCAGATGGAATCAGCCAGCTTTTTGATATCCTCAACAGCACTCTCAAGAGGACGAGCCCCCACCCGATATAGCTGCTTATGCGTGACGGAAAACTGCATCTTTAACCCTCGCTATGATGATACTCATCCAGCATCATTTTCAGATTACCTAAAATACGAGTTTCATCGCCAACATAGTAACTGATCGCTTCCCGAGCTAACCGTTCGAATTCTTCGATATCAACATAGGGGAGTTGCAACAATGTTTGAATATCATTTTGGTCGCGTTCGCCAAAACGACCAAGCTTTGAGATTGCCACATCTAGCGCACTCGCGACATAGACTTCAACGTTAGGGGCATGACTTTGGATCATCAACCGAATGACACGATCTTCATAATCTTCATGCAATGGAGCTAATGTCGTGTTAAAGCTGATATCTAGCTCCAATATTTGCACAACTCCTGCATCATCGGTAAACACATAGGCATCTTCGCCTAGAAGGGCGATAATATCAGACTTCTTAGCCAATCCATGTGATGCTACCTCAGCGTCAATATCGGCACTGCCTCGAGCTTGTGTGTGGATATGAACCGCACAGCCACCGAATACAATAGCCTGGAAGACCCCCTTTTCTCCGCTCCCATAGACAGGCACGAGCACATCAAAAAACTCAACTAGCGCGCGCCCAAGTGGTGTGTTGGGCTCGATGATTGGGTAATTACCTGGCGCAATCGGCATAATCTCTCCTAAACATACAAGAAAACGTGCCGCCGTCGCCTAATCAATTAGCCCCTACGACGGTTGCTTCATCGCCTAATCAGGTGCCCTCCTACACCTGCCTTCGGCAATGCCCCGATAAACTGCTGTAGACATCATGGATTGACCTGCCC